>ENA-ORXC01000343-ORXC01000343.1-marine-metagenome-genome-assembly--contig:-NODE-343-length-35476-cov-5.479759_pt1 | contig 35476 bp, 27 predicted proteins | sample MGYA00237865_ERZ511478 | MGnify/ENA metagenome assembly ERZ511478
GATTTCTAAAAGCATTAAAAGGTTATTGACCAATACTTCCCAACCTTAATTTTGAAAAAGAAATTTTTGACAAATTACCAAAAGATGATGCCCGCGTTACGTTCATTTTTGAAACACTGCAAAAAATGCGCAGCACCTTGCAAGAAGAGCATGGTAGCTCGCTTGCTATGTATCATGACACCCCAGAAAATGTTTTTAAACAACTTTCTAAGGACTTTGAAATCACATCTGTAGTTACAAATAGGGATTATGAGCCGTATGCAAAGGAGAGAGACGCTGCGATAAAGGAGCTACTTGAAGAAAATAATATTGAGTTCAAAACTTTTAAAGATCAAGTGATTTTTGAAAAGGACGAGGTAGTAAAAGGCGATGGTGATCCATACGTAGTCTATACACCGTTTAAGAATAAATGGAAGGAACATTTTGATGCAGATAAGGATCTTACTATTCACTATACTTCACAACATCTCAATAATCTTATAGAACACAGTCGCTTGCCTAATCTTACTTTATCGGATATGGGTTTTAAAAAATCATCTATTGAGGTTCCTGAGTATGACGTCACTCCTACTCTTATTCAAAATTATGAAGATACACGCAACTTTCCTGCGCAGGATGGCACCTCGCATTTAGGGCCGCATTTGCGTTTTGGGACGGTAAGTGTGCGTAAAATGATGAAAAAAGCCATTGCAGAAACCAATGAGATTTTCTGGAGCGAACTTATATGGAGAGAGTTTTTTATGCAAATTCTGTATCACTTCCCACATACAAAAGATCAAGCTTTTAGGTCAAAATACGACCGCATAGACTGGCGTAATAACGAGGAAGAATTTGAAAAGTGGAAAAATGGGGAGACTGGTTATTTACTTGTAGATGCTGGTATGCGTGAACTTAACACTACAGGATATATGCACAATAGAGTACGCATGCTGGTTGCGAGTTTTTTGTGCAAGCATTTACTTATAGACTGGCGATGGGGGGAATCCTATTTTGCCGAAAAATTACTGGATTACGATATGAGTTCAAACGTAGGAAACTGGCAGTGGGCAGCAGGTTCTGGAGTGGATGCAGCACCTTACTTCCGTATTTTTAATCCTATGACGCAGGTGGATAAATTTGACAAGCAAAAGGAATATATCTCAAAGTGGATTCCAGAGCATGATACAGCTAAGTATCCAGAAAAAATGGTGGATCATAAAGAAGCTAGAGAGCGCTGTCTAAAGACCTATAAAGAGGCCGTAGCATAATTATAAAATATTAATAGGCCAACTTAAAAATAAATCCCAATTAACAGACTTGCACAACCAGAAGATATTGCAAAAGCAGTGCTTTTTATGGTAAGCGATGACTCAACTTGGGTATCTAGCCAAGTGCTATACACAAATGGTGGTATCGTATAGTTTTTCCTTTTTCGCTTTCGCGAAAATGTGCTTGTTGCAAACACCTTGTTAAGCCCTAAGCTCTGTATGCAAATTCATTGTATATTTAGGTCGAATAAATAATACCAGATGTTAAAGCTAGTCGGCAATTCTTATAGCTATTTGAAGGTGTATTTGCTTTGTGTGATGGGCTGTTGTCATAAATTTGAAAAAATGTCAAATAAATGAAAGTACACGTTTTTTTAGGAGAGTTTGAAACTAGAAAAGATGCGACATCTTATACTGAATCATATTGGGAGACTGAACCTGATGAAGCTGTATCTGATAGAGATTACGAAATATGGGAAAATAGTAATCCAAAATGGAAAATGAAATCTGATTTAAACTGCTATTTGGATGGAGATTTTATTGAAACAATTACTGAGGGTGACAAATTTGAATATCTATGTGGAATGATACAAAACCCAAAGAATGTAAGACATTTAAAATCAGAACTAGACAAGAAAGCACTTATTTTAATATTTGAAAAGGCAATAGATAGTAACAAATCTAAATTAAAATCAACGGAGATTTTAGAGTATAAAGGAGTTTTTGAAAGTACTTTGTAATGGCTTCCTTAAAAAGCTTACACATAATTACAAATAATACTGGCATGTTACCGTAACCCTCTTTCATTATTCTTTCGCGAAAGCGTACTTTTCATATCTTAGGAGCTAACCATCAACCATGCTATCATCCATACTCGCCTTCTGAAGTCGTTATAATACACTACTCGATTCTCTATTATTGCTTTTATCGCAATACTTCATATATGACTCTTTAGTATGGGTATTTTAGGTGCGTTACTGTATTATCCCGTTTCATTCTTCTTTACCTCCTATCCCACCCTCAATGACTGGACAGGCGATTGGGTATGGCCAGCAACTATAGGTGTTAGAATGTTCTGGTCTTTCGGTTTTATTTGGGCTTCGACTTGCTTCGCACTTTCTGCGCAGTAACATACAATCTGTACATATTCTCAGAGTGATATATGCCCTTATATGCTGGGCGTGGGCTGCATTATTATGGTATGGAGTGATAAGCAGTAACCTGTCGTAACAATATCATTTTCTGGAGTTTTGATTTTGTGTATCTTAGAAGCTACCAACCAAAATGTTAAGCTTTAATGAAAAAATTGACACTCCTCTACGTTTTGAGTATGATCACACTAAGCGTCTCTGCTCAAAAACTATCAAAAAACAAACAAGCGGTCATTGCGGCTGTTGAAAAACATGAAAAAGAACTCATCCGCATTTCTGATGAGATATGGTCTGTTGCCGAGACTGCTTTTGAAGAAACCCAGTCGGCTGAAATTCTAGCTAGTTATGCTGAAAAAAATGGGTTTACCGTAAATCGTGGTGTTGCAGGAATGCCTACGGCTTTTGTCGCTACGTATGGATCTGGCAGCCCTGTAATCAGTGTTTTGGGAGAGTTTGATGCACTACCAGGACTTTCTCAAAAAACAGAGCCAACAAAAAACCCGCTAAATGAAGGTGAGCCTGGTCATGGCTGTGGTCACAATATGTTTGGGGCAGCGAGCTTAGGTGCTGCCATTGCCATAAAAGAACAAATAGAATCCGGAAAAATCAAAGGAACTGTAAAATTCATAGGAACACCTTCTGAAGAGAAATTCTTTGGGAAAATATGGATGGTGCGTGAAGGTCTTTGGGATGATGTAGATGTAAATATTTCCTGGCACCCAGCAGCAGAAATGAAAGCAGATGTTCAAAGCTCTCTCGCGCTTGTAGATTTTAAAATAGAATTCTTTGGTCAAGCAGCACATGCCAGTGCAGACCCATGGAATGGACGCTCTGCCTCTGATGCGCTTGAAATTTATACTACAGGTGTAAACTATTATCGTGAGCACGTAAAACCTACCGTACGTATGCACTACCACATACAAGATGGTGGTCAAGTGGTAAATGTAGTACCAGATTATTCGCGTCTATGGATGCGCGTGCGCGATACAGAACGTAAAGGTATGATGCCTGTATATGAGCGTCTCCAAGAAATGGTAGAAGGTGCCGCCATCCTCGCAGATGTAGATTATAAAGTCTCTCTTATTTCTGGAATTTATGAAGTACTCGTCAATAGAACTGGCGGAGCAGTCATGCAAAACAACCTCGAGCTTCTAGGACCTATCACATACACACCAGAAGAAATTGCCTTCGGTAAAAAAATTCAAGAAGTAACTGGGAAGCCTCAAGTGGGTATGGACAGCGCTATCAAACCACTTGAAGCGACTAGAGAAAATCCAGGTGGCGGTAGTACAGATGTAGGAGATGTGAGCTGGAATGTAGCAAACATAAATCTTGGTGTCACTACGGCTCCTAAAGATACACCATGGCACTCCTGGGCTGTAGTGGCTTGTGGCGGGATGTCCATTGGTCATAAAGGAATGACCTACGCAAGTAAGGCAATGAGTATGACCATGCTTGATCTTTTTGAAAATCCTACGCTTGTAAAGGAAGTTAAAGCAGAATATAAAGAACGTAAAGGCGATGCCGTGTATGAAGCGATTGTACCAGCAGGTCCACCACCATTAAACCAAGGGAAGTAATTATGAAAAATAAATCAATAATAAACGCTGTAGTTATTATAACGGCTGCGTTATGCGTTATCTCTTGTGCAGAGCAATCTAAAAAGACATCAACTAGTCTAGACCCAGCGTCAAGCTTTCAAGTTGCGATAGATCATTATGCGATTAACGTGGCAAATCTAGATCAAAGCGTCGCTTTTTACCAAGAGGTTTTTGGGTTAGAAGAAATTAAAGATGGTACAGAGCAGCCGCACATAAGATGGTTTAGACTAGGTTCTTCGCAAGAATTACACATTATTCAAGTAGATAGCCTTGATAAAAAAATACCAAAAGGAGTTCACATAGCACTTGCTGTACGTGATTTTGACCGCTTTCGCGAAAGCATAGAAAAAAGAAACCTCAACTACTATGACTGGCCAGGAAGTGCTAGCCAAATTTCAACACGTCCAGATAAAGTGCGCCAACTCTACTTCCAAGATCCAGATGGATACTGGGTAGAGGTAAATGATGGCAAGCAGTTTAATTAACATGAAAAGTATGTCTAAAACCGAAACTATGAAAGAAAATGCCATTGCTTTTTACAAAATGGCATATGAAGTAAATCCGCGAGAGGCGGTTTCTTTATACGTAGGCGATTAATATATACAGCATAATCCAGACGTAGAAAATGGAACCGAGGGTTTCATTTCCTACTTTGAAAGAATGAAAACTGAGTATCCAGAAAAATCAATCAACTTTGTAGGCGCCATTGCCGAAGGTGATCTTGTATCCTTACACACGCATCAAATATGACCAGACAATGATCAATACATCACAATGGAAATTTTTAAATTTGACACCAATCGAAAAATTGTAGAGCATTGGGATGCTATCCAGCAAATTCCAAAAACATCTGCAAATCCTAATACGATGTATTAAAACTTAGGTCTTAAGTCGCTACTTACGTAGAGTGACTTAAGACTTCATTAAATCTATTTCCTTAAGATTTTCTATACGGTTTCTCTTTAAGAAATCGTCTATACTCTCAAAGTGTTCAATAACTCGCTTCTCTTTAAATTCGAAAACTTTCTTTGAAAGTCCCTGTAAGAAATCACGATCGTGAGAAACTAGGATAAGTGTTCCATCAAAAGTTTGTAGTGCTTCTTTCAAAACATCTTTAGACTTGATATCAAGGTGGTTAGTAGGTTCATCCAGTATCAATAAATTTACAGGCTCTAGGAGCAGTTTTACCATGGCAAGACGTGTCTTCTCTCCTCCAGAAAGTACACTTACCTTTTTATCAATAGTATCTCCAGAAAACATAAAACGACCCAATATATTTTTAATTTGGGTGCGCATATCTCCTTTTGCAACCTCATCTACCGTTTGAAAAACCGTAAGATCGTGATCTAGTAATGCTGCTTGATTTTGAGCAAAATAACCAACTTTCACATTATGCCCTAGTTCGCAAGCACCTTCTACTTCTATCTCTCCTAGAATGGCTTTAATCATGGTTGATTTTCCCTCACCATTTCTTCCTACAAAACTCACTTTTTCGCCTCTAGCGATATCCATACTTGCGTTACTAAAAACGACGTGATCATCATACTTTTTAGTAAGTCCTTTTACTTTAACCGGGAAATCTCCTGATCTAGGAGCTGGCGGAAATTTTAATGCAAGTGCAGTATTATCTACCTCATCGATCTCAATGATAGTAAGCTTCTCGAGCATGCGCTCGCGAGAGGTCACTTGATTAGTTTTACTATAAGTTCCCTTAAAACGATCTATAAATGCTTGATTATCTGCAATAAATCGTTGTTGCTCTTGGTATGCTTTAATCTGGTGAGAACGACGGTCTGCCCGAAGTTCTAAGTAATGTGAATAATGCGCTTTATAATCATAAATACGCCCCATCGTAACTTCAATGGTACGGTTAGTTATATTATCAATAAATGCTTTATCGTGCGAGATTACAATTACTGCCTTTGCCTTATTTAAAAGAAAATCTTCTAACCATATTACAGACTCAATATCTACGTGGTTTGTAGGCTCATCTAGTAAAATAAGATCTGGTTTTTGAAGTAAGATTTTAGCAAGCTCAATACGCATGCGCCATCCTCCAGAAAATTCGCGCGTAGGTCTTGTAAAATCTTCACGCTTAAACCCTAGTCCTTTGAGTGCTTTTTCTACTTCCTGCTCATAATTGATCTCTTCTATGGCATAAAATTTTTCTCCAAGATCTGTAACCTTAGTGATAATATCCATATACTCTTTAGACTCATAATCAGTACGTGTCTCGAGCTCTTTGTTAAGACGCGCCATCTCTGCTTTCATCTCAAAGACCGTAGAAAATGCCTTTGAAGCTTCCTCCATTACCGTACAATCATCATCTGTGAGCAAGTGCTGTGGCAGGTAAGCGATAACAGCATCCTTAGGAGTTCTTACATTCCCGCGAGTGGGTTTTTGAGCACCTGCTATGATTTTCATCATGGTAGATTTACCAGCTCCGTTTTTACCCATGAGGGCTATTTTGTCATTCTCATTGATGGAGAAAGAAACGTCTGCAAAAAGTGTATCTCCGCTAAACTCAACGGCAAGGTTATCTACTGCAATCATAACATAAATTTAAGATTGCAAAAATACTATATTAAGTGGTTTAATATGAGGATTAATACGCTTTCGCGAAAGCGTAATCTTAAAATGAAAATACTACCGAAAACATAAAAAATAAGAACCCTATTCTTTTACTAGGTCAAAAGTTAAAGGAAGCATCGCTCCCACTTTACGTGCCGCCATAGCTCCTCCGGTATACAAGACTTCCACAGGGCTGTGATTTCCAAATGAATCTATAGAAAATGAAGCTGTAGCCTCTAGCTTAGATTGCTCATCTTGATTATATAGAATCTGGATATTATCTTCAAGAAGGGTAACTTGATGCCCTTTATCTGTAACCATTATTTTAAAAGGCGCATAAGGAGCAGTCTCATAGTTGCCTAGAAATATTCTATACTTTTCTTCTTCCAGTTTATGATCTCGTAAGGCTCTCAAAAAGTGAAGTAGCGAGCCTTTATATTCTGCAGTTCTATTTTTTAAAATCTTACGACTCGTCTTTTCTTTCATATTCTCAAAGAAGACAGTACCTACAAAAAATGATTTGCTCGCCATACTATATCCGCTGAGACTTTTCTCATAAGTAACCTCAAAGTCCATGAGATCATAAGATATGAGATACCCTAGGTTTTTATTCCTAATCTTAATAGGCACATTGCTGTCTGCATACAACATTCCGTTAGTAGCACTATATCTCAACCTGAGATCTTTTTCATTTAATATTTTCACATCGCTTGCGCTAACGAGAGCACCGATAAAATATTTTCTAAAAGCTCGCAATTTGCGCTCTCTAGACCAAGTATCATCATCTAGCAGCACCTCATCGAGTGAATCGATACTTTCCTTAAGATATAACGTTCCTAAAGGGCCCAATTGATTGTGAGGGATGATAAGCGTTTCAAAACCTAAAACACTTATAATAAGTTCGGTTTGTATCGCATTATCTCTAGTGATTTTGAAATCTCCAAGCGTATTTGATATAGCGCCAATAGTCGTATTATTAAAATAGATAGAGGCATTCTCGATGGCAAGACTATCTTGTGTAGCTCGTAATGTTCCAGTAATTACATCTTGAGCGTGTATTGTTATCACAATAAAAAACAAGACAATACAAGTAGCTACTTTCATAAATACAGACATTAAAACAGCATATTATTATTTTCGGATAAGACTATTAGTTTAATCCGCTTGCGGCATCTTCGTCCATAAACCAATGAAGTTCTCCAGAGAGTGGTGATACAAGACTTGCTGGAAAGTCTCTAAAATCTTCTTCTTGTTTAATAATTGTTACTATTTTCTCTTCTTTTGAAGCTCCAGTAACTAGAAATGCAACTGCATTTGCATTATTGATAATATCACCTGTAAGACTAACGCGTTGTTGCCCAGATTCTGGATGAGTTGCTACCTCACACCAGTTTGCTGAGTCCCATAGCTCTATTTCATGAGGAAATATAGAAGCCGTATGACCATCATCTCCCATGCCTAAAATCACTAGATCAAATTGTGGCACTTCATTATCTGTAGCTAGCGTAGTTTCTAATACCTCTGCATAGCGTATTGCTTCTGATTCTGGATCATTTTCCCCTAGAATACGATGTATATTTCCCGCGGGTATATTGATTTTTGAAAATAAATGATCTACCGTCATTTTATAATTGCTTTGCTCGTCTGTAGGTGCAACACAACGCTCATCACCCCAGTAAAATTGAAACTTAGACCAGTCTGCATCTTTATGCTTCTCTGCTAGTAAATCAAAAACAATTTTAGGAGTGCTTCCTCCAGATAGTGCTACAGTAAAACGGTCTTTACCGCTTGCAGCTTCCATTAAGTAGGTAGCAAAATCCTGAGCTACTTCTTGTTTTGTTTTTGATATATGTAATGTCATTATTTGCTGTTTAATTCTTGTGAGAGTAACCATCTCACTGCTATTAATGGTACTAAATCGCTGTTATTATTCTATCACACAGTATCCTGGATCATCTGCTAGATGAGCTCCTGGATTACGCCAGCCGCCTTGACCTTCTATAAGATCATCTGCAAATTCTGGACCCCAGACTCCTGCTGCATATCCATACATTTTTACATCACGACTTGTCCAGTATTCAAGGATAGGGTCTGTAAATCTCCATGCGGCTTCTACCTCGTCTGCACGGGAATATAAGGTTGCATCACCTTGCATCGCATCAAGCAGTAGACGCTCGTAAGCTTCCATAATATCTGTATCACCTAGGCTAGAATAATAAAAATCTAAGTTGCCACGCTCTACTTTAAACCCCTGTCCTGGCACTTTTACCCCAAACTTTACTAAAATCCCCTCATCTGGTTGAATACGGATAATGAGTTTATTATCCTTATTAATGTCTGAGTTTTTAAAAATCTGATGGTGTGGTGATTTAAAATGTATCACAACTTCTGTAACCTTTGTAGGCATGCGCTTTGCAGTACGCACATAAAAAGGAACATCTGCCCAGCGCCAGTTATCTACAAAAAACTTTACCGCAGCATAGGTTTCTGTAATACTATCTGGATCTACATCTTCTTCCTCACGGTAGCTATTTACACGCTCACCATCTATCTCACTGCTTAAATATTGCCCGCGTATGGTATTTTTATCAAGCACCTCTGGATCTGTCATTAATCGTAATGACTTAAGTGCTTTTAGCTTTTCGTTACGTATTTCTTCTGGATTTGCACTTAATGGTGGCTCCATTACTATTAATGCAACAAGCTGTAATAAGTGACTCTGGAACATATCACGTAAAGCTCCAGACTTATCATAATATCCTCCACGAGACTCCACGCCTCCACTCTCTGCATTTGTAATTTCTACGTGGTCTATGTAATCACGATTCCATAAAGGTTCAAAAATACTGTTTGCAAATCTGGTAACAAGTATGTTTTGAACCGTCTCTTTCCCTAAGTAATGATCTATTCTATAAATCTGCGATTCTTTAAAATATCTATGTAATCCCTCGTTAAGTGACTTTGCAGTTTCAAGACTGTAGCCAAAGGGTTTTTCTACAATAAGTCTTTTCCAGCCTAGGCGTTCATCATTGAGTCCCTGTGCTGTAAGATTTTTTGCAATAGCTTCAAATAAGCTTGGAGGTGTAGATAGATAGAAAATGATATTATTATCACACTGGTACGTAGTATTTATATCTTGTATGCGCTCATTGAGTTCACGGTAATCTACATCATACTTTTTATGAAGATCTTCATAAAATAACTTCTCAGAAAATGCGGCAAGGAACTCCTCACTATCGTCTAGATATTTACTCTCTAGCGCTACGCGTTTTCTAAACTCCTCGTCCGTCATAAAGCTTCTAGCCACACCAAGTACTGCAAAATTTTCGGGTAGGTGCTTGTCTTTATACAGCTTATATAAAGCAGGAACTAGCTTGCGGGCAGTAAGGTCTCCCGAAGCGCCAAAAATGACTAATAATTGATTCTCTGTCTTACGCATATAAAGGACTAATTTAAGGTGTTCCAAAAGTATTGAAACTTTCCTCCATTCCCAACCGACTTCCCTACCACTTACTCACAAAAACAATTATTTTTCCACTATTTTTGAAGAGCAATGCCCACTTATAATTTTGAGTTACTTTTTTGAGCTCATTTGTGGAAAATGAAACGATACTTATGAAAAATTCTTACGATTTTGGCTTGGTTGGACTGGGCGTGATGGGACGAAACTTTATATTAAATGTTGCAGATAATGGCTTTAGCGCGATGGGTAACGACCTTGACCCAGAAAAAGTGCAGGCGCTTATCACAGAAGGTGATGATAAAAAGCGGGTAGATGCGACGGTAGATGTCTCCGCTTTCGCGAAAGCGTTATCATCTCCACGCAAAATTATGCTACTAGTTCCCGCAGGTAAGGTTGTAGACATTGTCATAGAAAGTTTACTACCACACTTAGATAAAGGAGACATCATCATAGACGGAGGAAACTCTTTCTTTACCGATACCGACCGCAGAGAAGCGTACTTATCTGAAAAAGGAATTCACTTTTTTGGAGCAGGAGTTTCTGGAGGAGCCAAAGGTGCTCGTATAGGACCTAGTATCATGCCTGGAGGATCAAAACCTGGATATGCGGCGGTACAGCCCATTTTTGAAGCAGTCTCTGCCAAATATAACGGAGAACCTTGTGTTGCTTACTTAGGACCAAAATCTGCTGGAAACTATGTGAAAATGGTGCACAACGGTATTGAGTACGGACTCATGCAGCTTACCTCTGAGATATATGACGTGCTTAAAAAAGCTGGAAACTTATCTAATCAAGAGCTGCACGAAACCTACAAATCATGGAATGAAGGACGTTTACAATCCTTTTTAGTTGAAATTACATCAGAGATTTTTGCTGAGAAGGACACCCTTACTGGTGGAGATCTTATAGACCAGATTCTCGATAAAGCAAAGCAAAAAGGAACAGGAAAATGGACCTCGCAAAATGCGATGGATCTTGGTATTCCTGTACCTTCTATTGATATCGCAGTAAGTATGAGAGAAATCTCTGCACTTAAAGACGAGCGTACCATTGCAGATTCTCTCTATGATCGCCCAGAAGTGGCAATTATGGATAAAGAAAAGCTCACTAAACTCACAGAAGAAGCGCTTTACTTCTCTTACATAATCACCTATGCTCAAGGCTTGCACCAGCTAGCAGATGCATCTAAGGAATATGGTTATGACCTCGATATTGCGGTAATTGCAAAAATATGGAGAGCGGGATGTATCATAAGAGCAAAGCTACTCGCAGATATCACAGATGCGTTTACAGAGGATACAGAATTGCCTAACCTCTTATTATCTCCGTCATTTATCAAGAAGATACAGACCACTGTAGATTCGGCTAGAGAGCTTGTTGCTTATGGAGCAATTAATGGAATCCCGCTTCCTGGAGTATCAAACTCGTTAACCTATTTTGACGCATATACCTCTACACGATTACCCCTTAATCTTATACAAGCACAGCGAGATTATTTTGGTTCTCACACCTATGAAAGATTAGACCGCGAGGGAATCTTCCATACAGAGTGGGAAAAGTAAAAAAACATTATTTATACTCATCACAAAGCACCTCGGTCTTGCAGGATACTATTCCATTTAAAACAGTTTTTCATACTGCTACCATAATTATGTGGTTAAGCATTATATTGCTTGGTACCTGTGTTATAAGCTGCGCTAGTGATGTCACTTCAGGTCGTGATCATGAGGTTTTTAGATACAATGAGCAATACCAGATTTCTACATTAGATCCTGCTTTTGCTCGTAATCCACCTATTATCTGGCCGGTTAATCAGCTTTTTAATGGACTTGTACAGCTGGATAATGATCTTAACGTACAGCCAGATATAGCAAAATCTTGGAGTATTTCTGAGGATGCCCTTACCTACTCTTTCACGCTACGTGATGATGTGAAGTTTCATAAACATGAAGCTTTTAACACTGTAGATAGCACAAGGAATGTGGTTGCAAGTGACTTTGTATATTCATTTGATAGACTTACAGACCCAGCCATTGCATCTCCAGGAAGCTGGGTACTGAGTAATGTTGAACAGTATAAGGCAGAAAACGACAGTATATTTACAGTGCAATTAAAACAGCCTTTCCCAGCATATTTAGGATTACTCAGTATGAGATATTGCTCTGTAGTGCCTAAGGAAGTGACCGCATTTTATGGTAATGAGTTTAGATCAAACCCCATAGGTACTGGTCCGTTTAAATTTAAACGGTGGGAAGAAGGTGTAAAACTTGTACTTCGTAAAAATGAACTGTATTACGAGAAAGATACAGCTGGAAATAGCCTTCCCTATCTTGAGGCAGTAGCCATTACATTTTTACCAGACAAGCAAAGCGAATTTTTACAGTTTGCTCAAGGAAATATAGATTTTTTAAATAGCCTTGATCCATCGTATAAAGATGAGATACTTACTGCTTCTGGAACGTTACGCGAGAAGTATGAAAACCAAGTGAATTTTGAAAAAGTGCCTTGGCTCAACACGGAGTATATAGGTTTCTATTTAGATAGCAATACTCCAGAAGTACAATCTACTTTATTACGTAAGGCTGTAAATTACGGTTTTGATCGTGAGAAAATGATCACTTACCTACGCAATGGAATAGGAAAACCAGCAATTAATGGTTTTATTCCTAAGGGACTGCCAGGTTTTAATAATATTGAAGGCTACAGCTACAACCCTACGCTTGCTAAGGAACTTGTAGCTCAGTATACGGCACAAACTGGAGACACCTCTCCACAGCTCACTATAGGTACAAACAGTCAATACCTTGATATTTGCGAGTATATACAGCGCGAGTTACAAAAAGTAGGATTAAATGTGCAGATTGATGTGATGCCTCCATCTACATTACGCCAGATGAAGAGTAGTGGCGAGCTAGACGCCTTCAGAGCTAGCTGGATTGCAGATTACCCAGATGCCGAAAATTACTTGAGCTTATTTTATAGTAAAAACTTCACTCCTAATGGACCTAACTATACGCACTTTAAAAGTGCCACTTTTGACAGCCTTTATGAGCAAAGCTTAAGCGTTATTGATATCGATAACCGTAAAAAATACTACATTACAATGGATTCCTTGATCATAGACCAGTCCCCTATCATTCCCCTTTATTATGATGAAGTGGTGCGATTTACTCAAAAAACTATTTCAGGTTTTGAACCAAATGCTCAGAACTTCTTAGTGTTGAAATATGTAAAAAAGAGTAAAAAGTAATGTGATCACGCTTTCGCGAAAGCATACCTAAAACAAGTATAATATCGAACCCAAAGACACTTATAACACCATTGTATCACCTTCTGAAGAGACACTCTTCAAGGATCGTAATAGTAAATTTTTTGGTTATGCATTTCCCGTCACCACTGAAGAGGAAGTAAAAGAACATATTGAAGCTTTAAAAAAACAACATTACCAAGCAAGACACTGGTGCTATGCCTACGTACTAGGCAAGGAATACGAGCAATATAGAGCAAATGACGATGGCGAGCCGTCTAATAGTGCAGGCGCTCCTATCTATGGACAGCTACAATCTTTTGATGTTACAAATATACTTGTTGTGGTTGTAAGATATTTTGGTGGGACAAAGTTGGGCGTAGGCGGTCTAATCAATGCTTATAGAACGGGTGCACAACTTGCACTTGAGAGTGCTCGTATTGTAAAGAAAACCATTGACATCCCTTTTTCTGTACAATTTGAATATCCCCTACTCAACAAAGCAATGCGCTTAATTAATGACCATAAAGTAACCATTATCGAACAAAAAATGGAAATGGACTGTGTCTTTCATCTCGCCATACGCAGGAAAGAATCCGAAAAGGTAATTGAGGCTTTTAATGAAGTCTATGGAATCAATCTCCTTAGAGAAGATTAACTAGAGCTTCTCTAAGATGTATTTTGGACACCTCATAGGTCGCCCAGTTTTAGTGTTTATAAAGATCAATTCTGTACTTGCCAATGTTAATAACTCTTCCTTTTGGTTATAAACTTTATAATCGAACATGATACGTACCGTAGGAATATTCCTGAGCGTTGTTATTATTTTAAGTGTATCATCAAATAGAGCCGATTTTTTAAAGGTTGTATCGAGATGATGTACTGGAAGCATTACTCCATTTTCTTCCATCCATTTATAAGAAACATCAAGCTGCTCTAACCACTCAAGTCTCGCAATTTCAAAGTATTGCGCATAGTTACTGTGATGTACAAATCCCATCTGATCTGTTTCTGAATAGCGAACTTTAACAAAAGTAATATGATTTTTCACGGTAGAGAGGTCTAATTTTGTGTAACTTTAAAATTAATATATGATGCAACAAAAATTGCAAAAAAACAACCCTCTACTAGTTTTTTTATTACTTTTTTTGTTCACATATTTGCCTAGCTTTTAAAGGAAACATTATCAACAATACGATAATACTTTTAAAAGGCATTCTATACTAAAAAACAACCAATAACTTAACTCAACGAATGACTCTAACTGCGCAATCTGTATGGGATAATTGTCTCTCTTTTATTAAGGACAATATTACACCCCAAGCATACAAGACGTGGTTTGAACCGATTAAGGCGGTCAAGCTCACAGATAACGCATTAAGCATACAGGTGCCTAGTAAATTCTTTTATGAATGGCTAGAAGAGCACTATGTAAAACTTCTTAAAGTTGCGCTTAACAAAGTGCTTGGTGAAAATGCCAAACTGGTTTATGTAATCAGAATGGAAAACACGTATGGAAATAATCAACCATTTACAGAAAAGATTCCTAGCGCAAACCGAAGCACTATGAAATCACAAGAGGTTGATGCTCCATTCAAAAACAAGAATCCTGAGCTTAAAAATCCATTTGTAATTCCAGGTATCCGAAATTTACAAATCGAATCACAACTCAATCCTAATTATAACTTTGATAACTTCCTTGAAGGTGACTCTAACCGTCTTGCACGTTCTGCAGGAATGGCAGTAGCAAATAAACCTGGAGGAACTTCTTTTAACCCACTACTCGTTTTTGGTGGCGTAGGTCTAGGAAAAACTCACCTTGCACATGCTATAGGTGTTCAAATAAAAGATAAATATCCAGCAAAGACTGTCTTATACATATCTGCTGAGAAGTTTACACAACAATATATTGAGTCTGTAAAAAAGAACAACAGAAATGATTTTATACATTTCTATCAAGTTATTGATGTTCTTATTGTAGATGATATTCAATTACTAAGTGGTAAAGCAGGAACTCAAGATGTGTTCTTCCATATCTTTAATCACCTACATCAAAATGGTAAGCAAGTAATTCTTACATCAGATAAGGCGCCAGTAGATATGCAAGACATCGAGCAACGACTTCTTTCTCGTTTTAAGTGGGGATTAAGTGCAGAGCTGCAACATCCAAGCTTTGAAACACGTATAGCCATCATAAAGCAAAAGCTATATCAAGATGGTGTAGAGATGCCAGAAGAGATTGTAGAATTTCTTGCAAATAATATCAAGACAAATGTAAGAGAGCTTGAAGGTGCTATTATATCACTTATTGCCCACTCTTCATTCAATAAGAAAGAAATTACATTAGATCTAGCTAAGAAGATCGTAGATAATTACGTAAAACACACCAAGCGCGAAGTATCTATAGATTATATACAAAAGATTGTATCAGATTACTTCCAGATGGATGTAGAGACCTTACAATCTAAAACTCGTAAACGTCACATAGTGCAAGCAAGACAGCTTGCAATGTTCTTTGCAAAGAAACTTACTAAGGCATCACTTGCAAGTATAGGTTCTCAAATAGGACAACGTGATCACGCAACTGTATTACACGCTTGTAAAACGGTAGATAACCTTGCTAGCACAGATAAGCAGTTTAGAAAATACGTAGAAGACTTAGGAAAGAAGCTTTCTGTGTAACTTCTATCTTGAATTGATTATAATAACAAAGCCTCTACATTTTAATGTAGAGGCTTTGTTCCTTTATAAAAAATAAGCAATGTATTAATTATTAGATCTATTGCTTCTTATTGACTTTATTACTTACTCCTTTCTCTTTAAAAGAACTAAGTATACCGTAAAGTGTTACAGCCAAACCCGTAAGAAGAAAGCCAAAAATAAAATAGTTGCTTGCATCAAAAGCCAAACACAAAATCCCAATGGTAATGAATAGCCCACCAAAAGTTGATATCCATTCTCCTTTTGAACTTTTTTGAATGTTCATGATACTCTTCCTATTGTTACAAACGTCAATATACAATTAACATCACACATAATTATCGCCTAGGTAGATCGCTCTCTTCATCCTTAAGCGGTAATTGAGAACTTCCCATTAAATATTTATCTACGTGGTGCGCTGCTTGACGCCCTTCAGATATTGCCCACACAATGAGAGATTGCCCTCTACGCATATCTCCTGCAGCAAAAATACCAGAGACATTAGTACTATAATTACTAGCTTTAATATTACCTCGTAAATCTGTATCTAAGTGTAGCTGATCAATAAGCGTTTTTTCTGGACCTGTAAATCCTAAAGCTAGAAAAGCCATATCACATTCCCATTCCTTTTCAGAGTTAGGTACCTCTTTTAGCTCACGCCTTCCACTTTCATGAGTAATCCACTCCACCTCAGCGGTAATTAATCCTGTAAGATTTCCAGCGGCATCTCCTTTAAACTCTTTTGTAGAAATACTAAACACACGATCTACCCCTTCTTTATGTGAAGAACTCGTGCGCAGTCGCATAGGGTAATACGGCCACGGCTGTGCTGTAGGTCGCTCTACAGTAGGCTTATTAAGTATCTCAAAATTAGTCACACTGTTTGCACCTTGTCTATTACTAGTTCCTATACAATCAGAGCCGGTATCACCTCCACCTATAACCACAATATCTTTACCAGTAGCAACAATTTCTTCCTCCCATTCATTAAGACCATCTTGACGTTCATTATTTTGTTTTAAAAAGTCCATTGCTTGATATACTCCTTTAAGATGCGCGCCTTTTATAGGTATGGATCTTCTTATAGTAGCACCACCACACAGTACAATTGCATCATACTCATCTTGCAATGCCTCTACACTTATGTTATTACCCACATGGGCATTTGTTTTAAACACAATCCCTTCTTCTTCAAGTACCTCAAGACGACGATCTATAACGCTTTTTTCCATCTTAAAATCTGGAATCCCATATCGCAATAATCCACCTACTTTTGCATCTCTTTCAAAAACAGTTACCACATGTCCAGCTCTATTGAGCTGTTGTGCAGCGGCAAGTCCAGAAGGACCAGAACCTATAACGGCTACAGATTTACCTGTACGCTTCACTGGTGGCTGTGCTGTTATCCATCCTTCGTCAAAAGCACGCTCCACAATATTTTTCTCTATATTTTCTATACTTACTGGATCTTCATTAATGCCAAGCACGCAAGCCTCTTCACATGGAGCAGGACACAAACGACCTGTAAATTCTGGAAAATTATTTGTTGCGTGTAAAATACCAGCAGCTTCTTTCCAACGCCCCTTATATACAGCATCGTTAAAATCTGGAATAAGATTACCCAATGGGCATCCAGAATGACAAAACGGAATCCCGCAATCCATGCATCTACCACCTTGTTTTTTAAGATCTACCTCTTCAAGAGGAACGGTAAATTCTTTATAATTCTTTAAGCGTTCCTCTGGTGCCACATAGCTTTCATCTTTGCGCTCAAATTCTAAAAATCCTGTTACTTTTCCCATCTTAGTTTGCTAATTTTTGTTCTTCCTCTAACCTAATTAAAGCTTGACGATACTCCTCTGGTAACACTTTCGTGAAATTACCTATTTCTACATCCCAGTTTTCTAAGAAACGTTGTGCTAGTGGAGATTGTGTAGCATTATAATGATTTTCTACTAACGTCCTAAGCTCTTGACGATCCTGAGCTTCTTCTACTTTTAGAAAATTCAAGCCTTCTGCATTTGCTTTTCGCGAAAGCGAGCTGTCTACATCATACACATAAGCAATTCCTCCACTCATTCCTGCTCCAAAGTTGCGACCTACGTCTCCTAAAATAACAGCAATCCCTCCAGTCATATACTCACAACCATGATCACCTATACCCTCAACTACCGCACGGGCTCCAGAGTTACGTACACAAAAACGCTCTCCAGCCTTACCATTGATGTAAGCCTCTCCTGCAGTAGCTCCATAAAAAGCAACATTACCTATAATTACGTTTTCCTCAGGAATAATAGTTGCCTCTACAGGCACTTTTACGATTACTTTTGCTCCAGAAAGTCCTTTGCCTATATAATCATTAGTATTTCCTGTGACAGAAAGTGTAAGACCATGTGTGGCAAATGCCGCAAAACTCTGCCCAGCAGATCCTTCAAAATTAATTTTTAAAGTATTTTCTGGCAATCCATTAACTCCATAAATCTTTGATATCTCATTACTTAAAATAGCTCCTACGGCTCTATCTTCATTTGTAATTTTAAGATCTAATATTGTTTTTTCTTTTCTAAATAATGCAGGGTGTGCTTGTGATATAATCTTAAAATCAAGTGCTTTTTCTAAGTCATGATCTTGTTTTTCTGTGTTTCGTAAAGATTGTCCCTCTTTTTTAGCAATCTTATGCAGTATAGGTGACAAGTCTAGCCCTAGTGCTTTGTATTGATCTATAGCAGTATTTCGCTCTAATTTTTGAACTTGACCTACCATCTCATCAACGGTTTTAAAACCGAGTTTTGCCATAATCTCGCGAAGCTCTTGCGCTACGAAATACATAAAGTTTACCACGTGTTCTGGCTTCCCTTTAAAACGTTTACGAAGTTCTGGATTCTGTGTGGCGATACCTACTGGACACGTATTTAAGTGACATACACGCATCATAATACACCCAGATGCTACTAGCGGTGCTGTTGCAAAGCCAAACTCCTCTGCTCCTAGAAGACAAGCAATTGCTACATCTCTTCCCGTCTTAAGTTGACCATCACACTCTAGTCTCACGCGACCACGCAGGTCATTCATAACTAGCGTTTGCTGTGCTTCGGCAAGTCCTAATTCCCATGGAAGTCCAGTATGTTTAAGTGAAGTAAGTGGTGTTGCTCCCGTTCCTCCATCGTGTCCAGATATAAGAATTACGTCTGCTTTAGCTTTTGCAACCCCAGCAGCTACGGTTCCCACGCCTACCTCAGAAACTAACTTCACATTAATGCGAGCTTCTCTATTTGCAGATTTAAGGTCATAAATGAGCTGTGATAAATCCTCAATAGAATAGATATCGTGATGCGGTGGAGGTGATATCAATCCTACATAAGGTGTAGAATTACGCGTTTTTGCAATTTCTGGATTAACCTTTGCACCTGGCAGCTGCCCTCCTTCACCAGGCTTTGCTCCTTGTGCCATTTTTATCTGTATTTCTGCGGCATTTGTAAGATAGTTTGAGGTTACCCCGAAACGTCCAGAAGCTACTTGCTTTATAGCACTATTTTTCCAGTCTCCATTAACATCTTTATAAAAACGATCTTGATTTTCTCCTCCTTCACCAGAATTAGACTTACCATCTATACGGTTCATGGCTACAGCTAGTGTTTCGTGCGCTTCTTTACTGATAGATCCATAAGACATGGCTCCCGTTTTAAAACGTTTTACAATAGCCGTCCAAGGCTCCACCTCATCAATATCTATAGGATCATAATTTGTAAATTCAAACAGCCCTCTAATGGTCATTAACTGTTTTGCTTGGTTATTTACACGATCTGCATATTCTTTATAAATTACTGGTTTATTACTACGTACAGATTCTTGAAGTTTTGCAATCGTGAGCGGATTAAATAAATGCGCCTCACCATCTCGTCGCCATCTATACTCACCACCTATTTCTAGTGGCAAGTCTGCAGCAATCTCTTTCTTCTCATAAGTTGCTTTATGACGTTTACTTATTTCTCCTTCTAGCTGGTGTAGTCCCACCCCTTGAATTCTAGTGACCGTACGTGGAAAATATTTTGTAACTACTTTTTTACTAATTCCTATACATTCAAACAGCTGTGAGCTGCGGTATGAGTTGAGCGTAGAGATTCCTATCTTATTCATCACTTTAAGAACCCCTTTACCTACTGCCTTATTAAAATTTTGAACAGCTTCTTCTACATCAACATTAGCCAGTTCAAGATCTTCTGGGTGATTCTCTATAATCTCATTAACCATATACGGATTAATGGCACTCGCACCATACCCAAATAATAAGGCAAAATGATGTACTTCTCTAGGCTCTGCAGATTCTATGATAAGACTTAACTGCGATCGTTTTTTATGTGTTGCCAGTCCATTATTTACATAAGAACATGCAATTAATGCTGGAATAGGAGCTTCTTTGATAGAAGTATTTCTATCTGATAGAATAACAATATTTGCTCCTTCGTCAAGCTCTTTACTTACATCTTGTAGTAGCTTTTCTAGTGCTTCCTCTAGACCGTTGTGTCCTCGCTCTACTTCATAAAGCATAGGAACAGAAACGACTTTAAAGTTTTTATTATTTAAACTTTTAATCTTGTCTAAATCCTGTTTTGATATTACTGGATTCTGGATTTTAAGCTTTTTACAATGTGCAGCATTAATATCAAAAATATTATAATCTGCTCCTAAGGTTAGGGATATATCTGTAATTAATTCTTCACGTATACCATCTAGCGGTGGGTTAGTAACCTGCGCAAATAATTGTTTAAAGTAATTATATATAAGTTGCGGTCTCTCTGATAGCGCTGCAATAGGAGCATCATTACCCATAGATCCTATAGGTTCCTTAGCATTTGCTGCCATAGGTAATATGATGGTATTTATATCTTCTTGTGTATACCCAAAGGTGATTAATCGTTCTTTAAGGGGCGCCTCGTTTAAAAATAATGGACATTCATTATAGGGAATATCCTTTAAGTGAATTAAATTTTCATCTAGCCATTCTTGATATGGATGACGCGTTGCTATCTCCTCTTTTATTTCTTCATCATTTATAATACGTCCTTGTGCCATATCTACAAGAAACATTTTACCAGGCTCTAAACGTCCATGAAATTGCACATTACTAGGCTTAATATCTACCACGCCTATTTCTGATGCCATAATAACATATCCATCCTTTGTTACAGAGTATCGTGATGGGCGTAATCCATTACGATCAAGCACTGCTCCTATATAATTACCATCTGTAAAAGGTATAGAAGCTGGTCCATCCCAAGGCTCCATAAGGCAAGAGTTAAACTCATAAAAAGCTCTTTTGGCAGGTGACATGTCATTATTTTTCTCCCATGCTTCTGGCACTAGCATCATCATCACTTCAGGAAGTGAGCGACCCGTCATCAATAACAGCTCAACCACCATATCCATAGAAGCACTATCAGATTTACCAGGGATAACTACTGGTAATACCGCTTTGATCTCTTCTCCAAAAAGCGGACTCTCCATTAACTCTTCACGAGAGTACATTCTAGTTACATTACCACGTAAGGTATTAATCTCTCCATTATGACACATATACCTAAAAGGCTGCGCCAGGTCCCACGTAGGAAATGTATTTGTAGAAAATCGTTGATGCACGAGTGCAAGACGCGTCACAACTCTAGGATCCATTAAGTCCTTATAATAGACCTTTATATCCTGCGGCATCAATAACCCTTTATAAATAATAGTTTTAGTAGAAAAACTAGGGACATAAAAAAAGGAGCTCTCAGAGAGTTTTGAGCCGTATATCGTGTGTTCGGCAATTTTACGTGCAGTAAATAATTTTAAATTAAAAGCAAATTCTGGAGTGGGTTTTTGTTGCGCTTTCGCGAAAGCGGGATTTTTATCACCACCGTCGTAAGAAACAAATATTTGCTTTACAAAAGGCTCAGATACCTGGGCGATTTCACCTAAGATAGATTTATCTACTGGGACGTCTCGCCACCCTATAATATGTATACCTTGATCTATAAGACTCTTTTCAAATACAGAGATACAGTAATCTCGTTGATTTTGTTTACGAGGGAGAAACACGTTACTTACGGCATAACTTCCCTCCTCTGGCAGCTTAAAATCGCAACTAGCCTGAAAATAATCATGAGGAATATCTATAAGAATACCCGCGCCATCTCCTGTTCTACCATCTGCACTTACAGCACCTCGATGTTCTAGCTTTTCTAAAATCTCTAGTGCTTTATGAATAATATCATTTGACTTAATTCCTTTTAAGCTACAGATAAATCCTGCACCACAAGCGTCATGTTCAAATTCTCTTAAATATAATCCTTGATCCTTAAGCATCGTTTACTTTTTTATGGTTAAACCATCATTACGTTCCTACAAGATAAACCTACTTATCCAAGTCTCAAAAGTCCCATTACATTATTACGATTAATAAATTTTAAGCGCTCTATAATTCCTATAAACTCATTATATCAAGTTAAATTTTGTGAAATTCAAATTCTAAAAATTTGCCAAAAAACACGAAAACGTTATAGTTATGATACCTAAAACAGCAATACACGACATTATGTTCAATAATCAACATGATTTTATAATAAAAATGTAATACTCAAAAAATATATATCTTAATAAAATCAATAATTATTTATGATACCCCTATTTAAATAGGGGTCTATATTAAAAAATCGTAAAAATTTATAATATGCCTATCAAAATAATACCCTTAACTAAATTTTAAGATATATTTGGGGCTCAATCATTAAAAAATACTCTTATGAAGTCGTTTTTATTTTTATTTCTAGTAGCCATCTGTTCTCAATCATTATTTGCTCAAGAGGAGGAGCAAAAGAAAAAATTTACAGTAGAAGGAAGTGTTGATGTTTTCTTTAGACAAAATCTCTCTGGACCAAATGGCGAGGATGCCATAGCTCCTAACACATCATTTGCAAACCGCAATGGTTTTGCTTTAGGTATGGCAAATGTGATAGGATCTTTTGAAAGTGACAATGGAAAAGTAGGTGCTGTCGCAGATCTAGTTTTTGGACCTAGAGGTGAAGAAGCTGTTTTTCTATCTGGACCGTCTTCAAATATCGTAAACCAATTATATGTATACTGGAACGTCTCTGAAAAAGTAAAACTTACCCTGGGAAACTTTAATACCTTCCTAGGATATGAGGTAATCTCTCCCGTGGCAAACTTTAATTACTCTACATCTTATATGTTTTCTTATGGACCTTTTTCTCATACAGGAATAAAAGCAGACTTTACCCTATCTGAAGATTGGACCGCAATGCTTGGTGTGCTTAACCAGACAGATGCTACAGAGTTTAATTTTGATAATGATTACACACTAGGTGCTCAGGTGGGCTATAAAAGTACATACCTTAACTTCTTATATGGAAAACAGGGTGGTAGTACAGAAAGTACGTTTCAAGTAGATTTGACTACTGGGCATGATCTTTCAGATAGTTTTTACTTAGGTGTTAATGCTACTTATAATGACACTGATGGTGCCTCTTTTTATGGAGTTGCATTATACCCACAGTACAAGACGTCAGATTCATTTACACTAGGATTACGAGGAGAATATTTTGCAGAAGCAGAAGGTGGTGTTGGGGCCATAGGAGCTTATGACGATCAAGGTGATGCCTCTGTAGTTGCAATAACACTTACAGGTAGCTACACCGTGGGTGACTTAACGATCAAACCAGAATTTCGTTTAGACAGTGCTAGTGAAGACACCTTCCTTGATACTGATCTTGAGCCTAACGGTTCATTATCTTCATTTCTAATTGCAGGAATATATAAATTTTAAAACTCTTTTACATGAAAAAAATAGAAGCAATCATACGTAAATCAAAATTTTCGGCAGTAAAAAAAGCACTGCATGATGTGGGCGTAAACTTTTTCTCTTACTGGGATGTTACCGGTCTAGGTAATGAAAAGAAAGGCTCTGTATACCGTGGCGTGAGCTACAGCACTAGCGATATACAACGACGCTATTTAAGCATCGTTGTAAATGATGACTTTGAAGAAATCGCAATAAAAACAATTATTGAATCTGCGCGCACTGGTGATGTAGGTGACGGTAAGATATTTGTCTCAGATATTAAAGAGTGTTACCGCATACGTACTGGAGAAAAAGGGAATCAAACACTTAAATAGTCTCACATTATAACAATATAGCATTTACAACTTATGGAACTTTTAACTATCAATAACGTATGGATGATGATCTGTACAGGGCTCGTCTTCTTTATGCACCTAGGTTTTTCATTCCTAGAAATTGGGCTTACTCGTCAAAAAAATACGATCAATATTCTTTTTAAAAATATTTTTATTATCACCGTAGGGTTACTACTCTACTGCCTTGTAGGTTTTAATCTTATGTATCCAGGAGAGTTTAATGGGTTTTTAGGTTTTGCAGGTTTTGGACTGGATGCTCCTTTAAATGCAGAAGGCGCTCTAGATCTTGGCTACAACGCAGGTTATACCTACTGGACAGATTTTCTTTTTCAAGGCATGTTTGCAGCAACAGCAGCAACTATCGTTTCTGGAGCAGTAGCAGAGCGCATTAAAATAGGTCCTTTTATGGTTTTTGTAGTGCTATACGTAGGTTTCGTATATCCTATTGCAGGGTCATGGAAATGGGGCGGTGGATTTTTACAAACCTTAGAAACTCCATTCTATGATTTTGCAGGATCTACTCTTGTACATTCTGTAGGAGGATGGGCAGCGCTAGTAGCCGTATTCTTATTAGGATCACGTATTGGAAAATTTGACGAGAATGGTAAACCTCAAGCCATACCTGGGCATAATGTGCCACTTGCTACCGCTGGTGTGCTTATCCTTTGGTTAGGATGGTTTGGTTTTAATGGAGGCTCTGTACTATCTGCAGATCCTGCACTTACTTCCCTTACACTTGTTACTACCTCACTTGCAGCTGCTGCTGGAGGCGTATTTGCTTTTATTGTATCTACAATAATGTATAAAAACTATGATCTTACTATGTTCTTAAATGGAATATTAGGAGGTCTTGTGGGTATTACTGCTGGAGCAGACGTTATGAGCCCTACAGATGCAATTGCCATAGGTGCTATTGCTGGTGCCATCATCGTTTTTGGAGTTGCTCTTGTAGATAAACTTCGATTAGACGATCCAGTAGGCGCTATTGCAGTACATTTAGTATGTGGTGTCTGGGGAACGCTAGCTGTAGGTATTTTTGGTAATCTAGCTAGTGGTGAGCAGTTTGTGAGTCAACTTATAGGGGTAGGGTCTTATGCAGTATTCTGTATTATCACTTCATTTATTATTCTCTTTGCCCTCAAGAAAACCGTAGGTATTAGAGTTTCAGAAACCGAAGAAATTGAAGGTCTAGATCCTCATGAACACGGAATGAGTGCTTATCCAGATTTCCGTCTTAACGAGCATTAAAAGCAATCTTTTATAAAATTTCTAAGCCTCGACCAAAAATGGTCGAGGCTTACTGTTTTGGTGTTTTTTGGTCTTGCTTTCGCGAAAGCGTACTTAAATTAACTACCTTAGAATAATGAATAAACAACTAACGACCGTTACAAACATCCTCATGGTATGTCTAGGAAATATATGCAGGTCACCTCTAGCCGAAGGAATTTTAAGATCTAAACTAGATACTACCTTATTTAATGTAGACTCTGCAGGTACAGGAGATTGGCACGTTGGTAATCCGCCAGATTCTCGTAGTATTAAGGTAGGAAAATTACACGGTATTGATATCTCAAACTTAAGAGGACGACAGTTTTCTTACAATGATTTTAATAATTTTGATCAAATATATGTGATGGATCAAAATAATCTGGAAGATGTTCTCAAGATAGCAACTACCGATGAGCAGCGCCGTAAAGTAGTTATGATTCTAGATACCGTTTTTCATGGAGAAAAAGTAGATGTTCCAGATCCATACCGTGGAAATATGGAAGATTTTGAAAGAGTATATGAGATGCTTAATATGGCATGTAATCATATAACTCAAGAATTACAATAGCCGCTCCTTTATTACCTATAATTTTTACCAAGCTTAGATAACATATACATTGCTCATATCCCAAGATGTATTTATATTGCAGCTGTACCATATAACCCCAATCTACAAACTCCCTATTTATGAACCCATTTACAACTACTGGAAAATTATATCTTATTCCCACAACCCTAGGTGATACAAGTGCTCTTGAAGTAATGCCTATTTCTGTAAAAAAAGTGGTAGAACTAATAGATACTTATATTGTAGAAAACGAGAAAACGGCTCGTCGCTCGATTAAAGCAATATGCCCTAGTAAATCACAGCCCTCGCTTAAACTTTTTCCCTTAAATAAATATACAGATGTCTCTGAACTTCCTTCCTACTTAGAACCATGCTTGAAAGGAGAATCTGTAGGGTTACTCTCTGAAGCTGGAGTACCAGGTGTAGCAGACCCAGGAGCCGAAGTTGTAAAAATTGCTCATCAAAAAGGCATACGAGTAATACCACTTGTAGGACCGTCATCTATCCTCATGGCAATGATGAGTAGCGGAATGAATGGTCAAAACTTTGCTTTTAATGGCTATTTACCGATAGACCAGCAAGAACGTAAGCAGGAATTAAAAAGACTAGAACGCCTATCTTCTGAGTATGGACAGACTCAATTATTTATTGAAACTCCCTATCGTAATAATAAAATGCTAGAGGATATATGTAATACAGTCCACGCAGATACGCAGGTCTGTATTGCTTGTGATATCACACTTCCTACGGAGTACATAGTCACAAAGAGTGCTTCTTTCTGGAAAACTAATGCTCCTAACCTGCATAAGAGACCCGCTATTTTTATTATCCACAAAGCGTCTTAAAAGATAAATCGCGGCACCCCGCAATACCACTATAGGCTACCTCTTTAAATGGCTAGGCCTGGGATACTTTTGTTGGATTTTTTTTACCATGGGCTCTAGGCCGTTTACTTTTATTTCCATCATTTCTTGGAGTAACCTTCCTAGCTTACCTTCTGGAAATCCTTGTTGTCTAAACCATACAAAATATGATTCTGGTAAGTCTACTAGATACCAGCCTTTATATTTACCAAAAGGCATCCTATAATGAGCCATTTCTATAAGGTGATCTTGCGCTTGTTTTTGTAAGTCAGACATTATTTATTTTTTAATCACCGTTTTACCTTCTATCGTGATTGCCGAACCTTCTATTAAATAAATAGAACTTGGCTCTTGATGCTGCAAGAAGCTGAACTGATCTCCATACATCGCCTTAAAATCAATATCAAAATGTGATCTTGTAATAGGATAATGATTCCATCGCGGGTGAGTCACCTCATATTCGTTAGTTTTATGAGTAGAAGGACTTGCATAACCCCAGTAATGTTCTGATATAAATTCCATCTCACTATTCTTTTCTATGGGTTGTGAGCTTACAGTGGCCTCTATTGCAACAGTCTGCCATTTTCCATCTTTTTTCCAGCCATACGAGATCTTGCGATTTTCTTTTGTAATTACCCATTCATGACGCATAGGCAAGGTCTCATAACTCTCATTATATAGAGCGTTTGCCACGATGCTAATTGCAGGTTTAGGAACAACTTCCTTTATAAACACAGCTCCTCGCTTCCATATAGCTCCATCTTTTCTACGTACATAAAAACGCAGGTTAACTTCCTCAAAATTTACATGAAACGGAATTTTAATACCCTTAATACGAGTATCCATAAACATGAAAGCAATCACACTCACGTAACACTTTCCTTCATAAAAATCCAGTTCTGTCCCATAGGGAACATATTGTTCTAAAATAGCAGGATCTACTTCATAATTTATAAAGGCAAGTTGTCGCCAGGCTGCGGTAAGAAAACTCATAAGATAATAGCGTGGTTATGATTCATTGTAAAATTGTACTGCTCAATTAATAAATCTAAAAATGAAAGACCTACTGTTGTTGGTATACTTTTACACCATCTACATAGGTAGCTGCTACTTTTAAGTTGGGAATTTTATCCTCCGCTACCGTCATGATATCTTCATCCATGATAATAAAATCTGCAAATTTTCCAGTCTCAATACTTCCTTTTTCGTTTTCTTCAAAATTAGAATAGGCTGCCCAGATTGTCATTCCTTTTAAAGTTTCTTCTCTAGTAAGTGCATTCTCCATCTGGTAACCACCTGCTGGATATTGCTTTAAATCTTTACGAGCAACCGCTGCATAAAACGTATAAAACGGACTCACTTGCTCTACTGGGAAATCTGTTCCTAAAATGACAATGCCTGACTGATTTAATAAGTCTTTATATGCATAAGCTCCTTTGATACGCTCAGCTCCTACTCTATCTTCCGCCCAATACATATCACTAGTTGCGTGTGTAGGCTGCACAGATGGTAAAATCTTCTCACTAAAAACATCAAAATCTTCTTTTGATACGATTTGTGCATGCTCTACTTTCCATCTTGGATCTGTTTTAGAAGCAAGTACTTTTTCATAAGCTCTTAGCACAACTACATTTGCACTGTCTCCTATGGCGTGTGTATTCATTTGGAAATCTGCTGCAGCAATACGCTTTGCAAGATCGTTCATCTCTTCAGAAGGTGTGATCATCGCTCCAAAGTGTCCGTCCTTATCACTATAAGCCTCGCGCATTGTCGCACCACGAGAACCAAGAGCTCCATCTCCGTACACCTTTATAGAACGCACATTAAGACGATCTGTTTTTACTTTTCCTGTAGTTAGGTAGTGATCTAGATTTTCTTCATTATTAGATAACATTGCATATACTCTCATTTGCAAACTTCCAGCTTGCTGAAGGCTATCTATAAGCTCTACAATATTTTTATTAAGACCTGCATCGTTTACTGTAGTTAAACCGTAAGAGAAGCATAACTCTTGCGCTTCTAGTAACACTTGAGCACTTTCGGCAGTGCTAGGTTGTGGTAATACTGCGTCCACTAATGTTTGCGGAGTATCGATAAGAACACCAGTAACTTTACCATCTACAAGTACCACTTCTCCTCCAAGTACCTTTGTAGAGGCGTCTATACCTGCAAGGTCTAACGCTTTCTGGTTTACTAAATATGCATGACCGTCCACACGTTCTAAAACAACAGGAATATCTGGAAATAAGACATCCAGTTTTTCTTTAGTAGGAAATTCTTTTACAGTCCAATCGTTCTGATCCCATCCTCTTCCTCTCAACACTGTTGCATCAGGATTTGCCTTTGCAAATTCAGATACCTTTGCTATTACCTCTTCATAACTTTCAGTGCCAACGAGGTCTGCAATTTGAAGGTTTTGACCGAGTCCATAAAAATGACAGTGACCATCTATAAGTCCTGGCAGTACTGTTTTTCCAGTAGCATCTATTCTTTCTGCAGCTTCATACTTTTCAGTAATGTCGTTAGACGTACCTACCGCAACAAATTTCCCATCTTTGATTGCAAAGGATTCCGCTTTCGCGAAAGCGTTATCTACCGTATACACATTTGCATTAGTTACAATAAGGTCTACTGTTTCCTTAGATTCACAAGAAAAAAGTAAAGGAAGAATGGCTAAAGAATATAGAATTTTACGCATTATATGTTTTTTGTTTAAAAATACAAAAGACTCCTACTACGTTGATGATTTTTATCTAAGATTATGAACCGCAAGATCCACTTTTGCATCTTGAGGTGATCTATAATTAGGGTGGAGATCAATATCTAGATCATAGGTGATATGATATAACTCAAGAACGGTGTCGATTCTATCTTTTTTAACCTTTGCTTCGCTAGTTTTCAAGATGTACATATTGTACATGCCAATAGCTTGTGATAAAACTTTTAAGGCAATACCAAAAATTATAAACGGAATGAGATACAACTTGAGGGCATGAGTATTTGATGGAGCTAGTGAAGAATGCATCTCTGAAATATAGCTTAATGAATATACAGATAACCCCAAAAGCCCTACAGCCAACAATCCAAATAGTACTGTATAACTATAATTCCACCACTTGTCTTGAATAGTATGCTTATAAACAACGTTCACTTCCCTTAATTGGTTTTTGAATTTTGTAGAAAACAGCTTCTTTGAGCATGTATGGCTAAAGTCTGGTTTGCGCTTTGTTAGATTACAAATAACGCCCTGACGCAAGTTTTTACGCTGGTGATTACAAAGCTCGCAGTGCCAATTATTATTCAAAACTAAATCTGATTATATTTCGAGCTTATTTTTTTTAAGATTATTATAAAAATATGCTGTACGATAAGCCATTTTGACCCACTTCTATAAGCTCAACATTTGTAAACGCAACCTCTGTATAGTTATTTATATTGCAACATTCTCCCTCTACAAACTCCACATTAAAAGATAGATCTGTCTCAAAACCATCTGCAACTATAATACGTAACACTACATTATCTCTACTCTCAAAGAAAGGATTGAGTGCTATTTGTGCAGTTTCAAACTCTTCTGAAACACCTGTAAAAAATAGAAAATCTTGATCTGTTGCTACATCTATTACCCTCAAATCATCAAATGAGTAAGTCCCATTAAAAAACAAATTTTCTCCAGTTTCTGAGTCCAAAAATTCAAGAAGTATATTACCAGAAGCACAATCTACCACACTACAATCTAACTGACTAACATCTGAATCACTACTACAAGAATTTACTATAATTGAAAGTACTAGCGCAACAATAAATTTTCTCATTATTTTAAACATATATGAGTAAGATGCAGCAATCGTACAATGGTTGCTTTTAAAACAGTGTTAATTTAAAAGTCAAATTTATAAGTAGCTCCTACCATGCCTTGAAGACCCTGCACTTCATAATTGAGCCATTTCTCATAGTTACTGTCTAGAATGTTATTTACTCTAGCAAATGCAGACAAACGATTATTAAAACGATATCCCAGATGAGCATTTGCGTCAAAATAGCTATCTAAACTTTGTACGGTATTTAAAATGAGTAAATCTGCCGGATCATTACTAGATATAAGATCGCTACGTTCTCCCACAAAAAACAAATTTAAGCCCGCAAACCATTTTTCTGTAATCTGATAATCTGCAAAAACAGATGCTTGTAAATCTGGAAGGTTCCACGCCTCTTGCTCGCTATCTGTGTTATAGGTATTGTATTGCCCATTGATTTTCATTTTAAAATTTGCATTCACATCAAAATTAAGTTCTGCAAACACTCCTACCGTATTGATATCATCATAAGCGATACTAAAAGAATTTCCATTAGTATATCCATTTGTACCAAAGCCATTACCACTTTGCGAGTATGGGTTATGAATGAATAAAGCTTTATCACTCTCTGAAGTATAACTAGCACGTAAGTTATAACTCAAGGCCTCAGATAATTTACCCTTCATCCCTAAGTAACCGTCATACTGTCTATCTGTAGGCTTGATAATAAGTGTAGGCGATATAAATGGGTTTTCTTGTGCAAAATCATGGTAGTTATTTTGTATTAATCCACCTTCAAGACCTGCATACGCTATAAAATAATCTCCAGCTACTCTGTAAGAAGCTGTTATTTTTGGGTATACAAAAAAGTCTGTCTCACTTGCCTCCGTATCTAGAGATACCATCGCCTCCACTCCTAAGGTTACCTCTAGATCATCTCTTAAAATCACAAGACTCGGATTAATTCCCGCATTAAGAAAACTGTAATTGATCTCAATATTTTGAGCATCAAAAGTATTAGCAAAAGAACCGCTCACATAATCTGCGGTAACCTTAGTGGTAATCAATTCGCCAGCAATAGGAAACTCAAACGTAGGGGTAATAAGCGCTCTTAACTCATTACTTTCCTCGTCATCACCAAAATATCTTAACGTAGCATTTGCTTTCTTAAAGAATGAATCTTGTAAAGTCACACTTCCATTTAATCCCGCAGTGAGGAAAGAATGCGACACATCAAAATCTTCATTAAATAAGGGTGTATTACCAGTGCCATTAATGGATTTAAGTTCCTCTGGAATACCATACCAGTTATATACTTGGTGCTTTGCGTCAAGATCTGCTCTCCATGTCATATCGCGCTCACGCGCTCCATAACTTAAGTTAAGTCTACTGTCATAAAAGTAATCATCTACTACAGTTCCATCTATGCCGCCTTGTGAAGAATTATGATTTAAAAAAACACCAAAATCTTCTGTACGGCTTATTTGAAAATTGCTGTATAACTCTGCTAGTACAGATGTAAAACTACCAAAACCAATAGTTGCATAATTATCATATAACTTTTCCTTCTTAGCTTTTTTTACTACAGCAGCTTTACCCTTTGCAGGTGTGAATGTACTTGCTACTGGCACAGAAAAAATACTATAAGTCACCTTCTTCTTTGCAGTAGTAATAGAGTCATTTATTACGGGTGTAGCCTTTACCTTAAAAGCATCACTTATTGTAGGAGTATATGCCTTTACAACGTTTACCACTTCTGTACCTATGGTAGACTCTTCTTCTTGTGCAGTAATTACTTGGACAAAAAGCATTGCAACTGCAACAAGTCCTATGTTATATAATGTATGGAATGAACGATTCATATAATGTATTATCTTAATTCGTTAGACGTTTGTCTTATTTTTAAAGCAAGTGATGTGTTGGTGTATTGATCAACAATTACCCTTTTTCTACAGAGGCATTAGTTTTTCCTTCTGCTTGTTTAATAATTGCTAGTTCTTCGCGTGCTTTTTTTACAGTTTCTGGATAATCTGCAAAGTTTGTAATTACACTTTCAAGAATGTACGTCGCTTGATATGCGTCTCCTAGAGCATAAAAATTCTTTGCCATAAGCACGAGACCTTTTGCTCCATACTCCTTAAAACCGCTGTAATCTTTAGCTAGTTTTTGTACTGAGGTGTTTGATGCTTCAAAATTTTGAGCCTCATTTTTAAAGTATGCATCATAATATAAAGCCTCTGCTGCAAGTGCTCCAGTGGCGATTTTTTGGACTTCTGCATAAGCCGTTTTTGCCCTTGCTTTATTACCAGTTTTTATAGAAGAACGTGCGATAATAATTTGTGCATCACTCTTAACAGTGTTGTCAATTTTTACATTATCTAGCACTTTTTCGGCATAGCTTACTGCCTTTGTTAAGTCTTCACCTTCATAAAAAGATTTCATGAGATTAGACTGTGCAAAAACAATATTCTGCGGGAAGTCTGCCTCTGTCTCTAGCCTCTTTAGTACAGGAATTGCAGCGGTATAATTTTTATCTGTTAGATATACTTGTCCTAAACGTGCAAGTGCTTGCTCCGTAAACTCACTACGCTCTTTTGCAATAACAAATTTGTAATGCGGAATTGTTTTTTTGTATTCCGCTTTCGCGAAAGCGAGCTGTCCTAAATAAAAATGCGCCTGTAATGCGTGCTGTCCATTAGGATAGTCACTCAAGTATGACTCAAAGAGTCGTTCTGCTTGACCTACATTATTCTCCACGTATTGCTTCTCTGCCGATGCATAAGCGGCATCATCTAGCTCTGCATCTTCCACATCGATAAAATCTAGCGTGCTCACCCACTGTCCATACTCATCTACTCGACCTAAATCTATATAAATAAGCTTTGCTGTAGTAACTGCTTGAAGTGCCTCTGGAGTTCCAGGATAATCACCAGCCACCTTGCGCAATAATGCGAGTGCCTCATCAGATTTATTTTTGTTATCAAGTATCAACGCTTTCTTAAGCATTGCTTTTGATACATAAGAGCTACCAGGTAAATCTCTTATTAACTTATCATAAGCAGTAATTGCTTGATCATTTTTGTTTTGAGAAACATATATGTTACCTAACTCATAAAGGGCATCATCGCGATAGGTAGAATTTGGAAACTTGGTTGAAAAAGTTTGAAGTCCATTTATTTTATCCTCATCCTTTTTTATAAAACCATAACTCATCGATTTTTGAAAAGTCGCATAGTCTTGGTCTGTTTTATTAAGCGCTATAGACTTATTATACGCTTCAAGCGCAGGCCAGTACTTACTACTTATAAAACGGCTATCCCCTAGACGCAAATACGCATCATTAAGTTTAGTTTGATCTTGCACATTACTTGCAGCATACGACTCAAAAAATGTTGCTGCTTGTTCATACTGATTATCAGAAAAATATGCATACGCAAGATTATAATTGATATCTTGATATTCTGGAGTACTTGCAGCATTACTGCTATTTAAAAACTGCTTGTACCCTATAATTGCTTCTTTAAAATCATTTGCAACATAATCACTCTCTGCTTTCCAGTAGGTTGCACGTGTTACATATAAAGGATCACGTGGCTCCTTAAGAGATTTCTCAAAGACTACAGCAGCCTCTGGATAATTGCCTTCATTATAGAGATCTAGCCCATAAAGAAATGCTACTTTTTGATAAGCTACCTTATTATCAAAATTGTTATTACTTTCTAGCAAGCGCATTGCCTCTTTGTAATTTTTTGAGGTGATGTAAGAATCTATAAGTAACGCTTCTAGTTCTGTCTTTGCTGGAGATTTTGGATAGGCGTCTATATAATCTGTAATCACCGCGGGTGTTGATTTGTAGGCATTACCTATTTCGTAGCTCAACTTTGCATAATTAAGACCACTATCTTCTTTAATTTGTGCATTAAAATCCATCTCACTTGCATTCTTAAATGCATTGAGCGCTTCTTGCTTTTTATCTAACTTGAGATAAGATTCTGCTAGGTGGTAATATCCATTTTGTGCTACACTATTATCCCCATCAATAATTTTATTAAATTCATTAATGGCATTTGCATAATCTCCTTGCTTGTAATACGTGTATCCTAGCTGATAATAATCTGTATTATTCCACTTACCGCGCTTTCCTTTGTAGGCTTGTAAATATGGTAATGCCTCTGCATACTTATTTTGATTGAAGTAGCTTTCGCCTATGATTTTATTAAGCTCAGACTTTTCTGTTGGATTTGCTTTTGCTAGCTGTGACTTTCCTTCAGAAATTGCTTCATCAAATTTTCCTAACTTAAAATTAAGGTCTGCTTTAAAGTAAGCGAGATCCTCATTATATGCGCCTCCTGTCTCTGCTTCTACTTCTTCAAAAAGCTCATTTGCCTCTTCATAATCGTCACCTTCATAAGCCATGAAGCCTATGTAATATTTAGCTTGTGCTCCATACTTTTTTGAATCACGTACACGGTTTAAATACTTTTTTGCCTCATCAAAACGATCACTTTTAAAATAAGCATACCCATTATTAAAGTAAAAAGTCTCCTTTTCTCCAGCTGTAAGCGTGCTTTCATCTACGCGATCATACCATTTACGAGCGTAAGCAAACTTCCCATTATCAAAGTAATATTGCGCCACATCTAGAAATGCACTGTTGCGTTTAGTACTTGTAGGGTACTCTGTCACAAAGGTGGTCATAAGATCGTCTGCTCCTTGCTGGTTGAGGCGTACAGCTGCATTTGCAATGTAATAAGCACAATCACCTTTTACAGTTGTATCATCTGTACCTCCTTTTACTTCCTCAAAAAG
>ENA-ORXC01000344-ORXC01000344.1-marine-metagenome-genome-assembly--contig:-NODE-344-length-35277-cov-8.104261_pt1 | contig 35277 bp, 39 predicted proteins | sample MGYA00237865_ERZ511478 | MGnify/ENA metagenome assembly ERZ511478
CCATTTCTATATTTCCTCCTTTTATTCATTAAGAGGATGTGTTAATATGTAATCAACACATCCTATAATATTTAATTATTTAGTTTTAGCTAAGTGTATAAGAACCATAAAGAGTATTGAATACAACTTGTGCACCAAAACGAGTTAGGAATTTGTATTCTAAAGACATATCCATATTTTCAGCTCCATCAGAAACTTCTTTAACTAAAGATTCACCTTCGAATACTAATTTTACTGGTTTGTTATCATTTGCTGGTAATACAAGAAGCTTATTATCATCATAAGCAAACTCAAAAGTATTAGCTTTATGAACTTGTGGTAATTGAACTAAAGTAAGCCCGTTATAAATAGACATGCGTCCAGTTTGATTTAATTGATCCTTCATGTTATCAGAGAATAGTTGAGTGTTGGCACCAGAAGTAACTTTAGCTAATGCTTTACGAGTACCAACAACCATAGGAGTGCTTCCTGTAGCAGCTTCAACATGACCAACAATTTCCATTAGAGTTGCTTCTTGGTATGTTCCAGTTGCTTTGAACTCAGTAGGAAGGTATCCAGATGCAGCAGCAAATGAAGCGGCAACCTCTTGAGCAATTCTGTTCTTGATAGCTTTAGCAACTTTAGCAACCAATTCAGCGAAATCTACACGACCTGCTAAGAATTGCATGAAGTCAGCATATACAGCCAAACCGAAAGAACGAGTCTTAACTGTGAACGCTTGACCAACATCTAATTTTTGACGAGAAATATCCCAATGGTTTCCTGCAAGTTCAGAAGCCACAAGAAGAGAGTTGTCTGGTACATAGAATTCTAGTGCATCTCCAAGAGCAACGTTGCGAGTTTCAGCGAATTGCATGAAGAAATCATCTTCGTTAACTCCATTGATAACTGTTTGATCTAATACTTCTTCAAGAATCTCGAAAACTTCTACTTTATGTTTACGAAGGTCTTTATATGTTGGTTTTTCTGTTCCAAGGATTTCAAAGAATTCCTTACGAATTACATCACTTGGGTTAAGTCCTTTTGAAAAGTTTTGTACAATTGATGGATTTTTAACTGTGTCCACACAAAGTTTTACTAATTCTGGTTTCATTTAAATTTTCCTCCTAATTTTAAAATGTTTAGTTATATTTATTAAGCGTTCTTTTGAACTTCAATTACTACGTACTCAAGTACACGACCAATTGCACCAGCTTGACCAGTAGCGATTGTTCTACCTACAACATCCTTGCGTACAATCTTACCTACAAATGACTCTGTTCCTGCTAAAGTAGCAACTTCAGAAAGTTTAAAGTCAGTGCCATTACCAACTACATAGTTACCAACAACAGGTTCAGCACCAATAAGATTTAAACCTTCTTTAGTAACTGAGAAAATATCAGTCTTTTGAAGTTCATAAGCACGAACTACTTCACCTTGTTCAATTTCATAGTTTTGTTCTGAATTAGCACCCATACGAGCGTTATCATAAACAATTGGAGAATGAGCAATTAAAACTACAGGACTATCTGTTCCTGCTTTTTCAATTCCATAGACTTCACGCTCTCCATCTTTTAAGCCTGTGAGTGATGCAACGAAACCGTTTTGTAAAGCTTCAGCTGCTTCAACTGAGTAAATGTGTCCTCCTTGGACTGCTTTGATCTTGTCTAAACGAACTACACTGTTTGTCATTCTTTTTTCCTCCTAATATTTTTAATTGTTTTTATTAATATATTTATTTAAGATTGATCCATAAGGATTTGAATCATCTTCCTTATGTTCAAACTCAATCTTGATAGAAGATTTCTCTTTTTTAGGCTGCTTAGAGAATTTTGCTTTCTTTTTACCTACTAAAGTGAACAACTTTTCTTCAATCTGCTCAATTGTAAAATCAGAAGCTACATCTTTCACTTCTTTCATTTCCTCTTCAGTTAGTTCAGTAGAGAAACTTCCAAACAATTCTGTTTCCTTCTCAACTCGCTCAGCAGTAACTTTTAACTCTTTAAACTCACGTAAACCTGTAACTTCTTCTTCGAGTTTAGTAAAGTTTTCAGAAAGACTATTAAATTCTTCCTTAACCTCTTTAACTGCTTCCTCTTTTTCAACTGTAAAATTACTTTCTAATTCTTTTTCTTTTACTCCTAATTCGTATTCAACTTTATCTTTAGAAGCAATGTTAAACTGAACATCAGTTCCATCTTCAATTACTTCATAAGCAAGCTTTACACGTTTTTTAGAATCAAAGTCAATAGTTACAGTATCATTAGATACAGAGTAAGGGATTGCAATTAAACGGTAACTATCTTTAGTGTCCTCAGCAATCACTAATTCATCTGTGTGGTCAACATACCAAAAACTTCTTGACTTATATCCCCACTCATCTTCTGTATAATCTTTATAAAGTTCTGCCCTGATTTCTTCCTTAAGCTGACTTGCAACTAAAGTGAAATCTTTCTTATCGTCTGATGTTATTTCTTGGAGTTTGGAATCTAATTCTTCAACAGAATAATCTTCTAGATTAATATCTTTGGCTTTCAAGTCTTCTTCTGTTAGAGAATATTTACTCAATAACTCTAATTTCTCATCCACGTTTTCATTACCTCCTTTATCAGATAAACTAAATTTCAATTCAGCAACCATTTGATTAAACTGTAATTTGAAATCTTCCTTATCTAGTGAATAAGCAGAGATAGATGCGCTTTCAAAAGCAGGTTCAACATGACCTTCTCCATCTTTATCAACACCTAAAATACAAAGAGCAGAAAACACAAACTCTTTAATATCAAATGTTTTAACACCATCAATAATTGCTGACTCACCATTCGATACCTGTATTTCCATACTTTGACCATATTTTTGTGTCAATAAATCTTCAATTTCACTATATCGCCCCGTCCATAAATAAGCCCCATCTATGACTAAGTATTCATTAACTGTTCCATTTTCTTCAGTTATATTTTCCCAATAAATTTCTGCACTTTCAGCAACTACACCATAAGGTTTTGTTGTTTGTATGTACTCAACACCTTGATCAGTAATTTCGATTTTTCCACCATGCCCACCAAAATTATCTTTTTGTTCTAGATATTCTCCAACGATAGGAATATTATAAATTGACGGTAAAGCGTCTTCCACCGCACCTTTAGAGAAATGGGTATTGTTTCTATTGAGTCCGGTATATAAAACACGGATTTTCGCTTTACTGAAAAGAGGATTTACCTTTTCAACTTCATCAAGATTTACTTCAAACCGGATAACGTTATCCAACCATTTCACCTCCTTTCAAGTTAAGAGTTTTTAAGAATAGAAGTTGTACTTCCTATTTTTTAATATTAATTTAATTTTATTTAATTCACTGCTAGCAAATCCAAATTGCTCTAGTTCGCTTTCGTTAAAATTTTGAAGATTTTGCTGGAAGATGATTTTTCCCCCATCGTCTACAATAGAGAACGAGTTATTAGTATTAAAAATTATTTCCAACGGCAAACCCTCCTTTATTGAATATCAACTACTTATATTTCCATATGAAATTTTTATAGGTTTCTATCTTACCTTTACAACACATGATAATACGCTGCCTATTTAAATTTAACTCTCTAGCAACAGAGCTTATACTGTTCCACTCATTGATTATATTTCCATCTAAATCGTATTGTAATATTGTTTTGTTGTTATTAAAATACGGTTTTGGGAGATAATTGTGTATATCAAAGTTTTCATGTTCTACTTCTTCTCTATAAATCCAAATGTAACCTTCATGCTTTTGAACTCTATGATTACAACAATGATATATTGCATGTCTGCTATAACCTAGTACCATTTCAATCTCAGACACACTGCTCCACTCCATCATGAAATTTCCACTTAGGTCAAATTGACATATAGACTTACTCTTGTTGTCAGATATACGCTTTATAGTCGCTTGATTGTGTTTCTTTCCGTAAAAATGATTATTTTCACCTAAACTATTAATTCTTCTTTTAGCTTTTGATTCTTCCGAATGCTTAGTTCCTAATGTAGTTCCTGCAATAGGAGCAATATTATAGCCTATGCTTCTATCGAAAGGTTGCAATTCATCTAGCCAACTTTGCTCCCTTGATAATAATTCATTTTCATCATTAACGTTTTCTAAAAGATACGTATTAAAGGCTTGTTCGCCATACTTATTGTAAGAATTTTGAAGATGGCTATTAGGATGAGTGTTTCTTTTTAGTTTATTAAAGTGCCCACTTTTCCTTAATGAAACATTAACGGTACTTCCAATGTAAATCTTATTATTGACATTGTTTATAATTATGTATATAGCCATTACACCTGAAACTTTTTCAAAATTTCTATAGGAAACAGTCTTGTTACTTTTTAGTTTTATTTCAAATATTTCATCAGTCATAATCAATTTAATTCTCCTTCAAAGTATAATTTTTCAAAGTAAATGAAAAAAGAAGCATTAGAATGGACTAATACTTCTTACGATTTTTAAAATATTTATCAAACTCATTATTGTTTTCAAAGACCCAAAATGTCTTTTTAGTTGTATTATGGATTCCTGAGTGCAAATATCTGAAACCATTTTCCAGCAATTCTTTTTTTAATATTGGACTATAGCAATAGAATAATTTATTCAAAATATCACCTCTTAAAATCATCTATTCTCTTACATTCCCATCATTATCTCTTGTCTTCTCACCGGATTCTGAAACATTTCCATCACTCTTCTTAGGAGCACCAGCACCATCTTTACCAGAAGCCGTATGTGAAGATGACAATGGAATTAGCTTCTCAGGTAAATTCATGACTTCGTTCTCCAAGAATGTCATATTCATAAACGTACTAGGTGTATATCCCCAAGTTGCAGCGAGAGCAGATTTCACTGGCATTCCATATTGAGCCGATTTAAGCAGCCCATTCCTAACAGATTCAACATTAAATTGAGTAGTTTCTAAGAATTTAACTCTAAACTTATATGTCTTATTAAATTGTTTAAGTTTACGGTTAATCCATCTCTCAAATTGCTGTAAGCACATAAATACAATTTCTTCATCAGTTGCAATAGACTTATTCAAACCTGTTCCTGTAATCTTGTCACTGTTGAATAATACCTGACTAATTCCGGCAGCGTTATAGTAATCTCTTTCAGCTTTAGCAACAATATCCACATCATTATTCTTTCTTTCAAGCTTGATCGCTTCAATATCCATTGGACTTGTGACTAACCCAACTTCTTCAGGTAATGATTGAGTAGCTTTATTGTGGAATGCGATTGCTGTATCTAAGTCAATCAAGAACTTATTTGGTTCTTCTGTCTTATCACCAATTGGAATCTTTTGAGTCAGAATCATATAGTTATCCATTTTAGTTTTAACTCTTCTTGCCCTTTTGGTTTCGTCAATATCAAATACCGCTTCAAAAACTGGACTAAAAGGTGGGAGAGGATATTCTATTTCTTCATTTACTTTGAAGCAAATTGTATTGTTAGAGTCCAACTCTTGCCATCTCATGTTAATTCTATCAACTAGATATAGCTGATATTTGACTTGAAATTCTTTAGGATATTTCAATGTTTCTTCTTCATTTTTAAAATAAGAGAAGTCAAAAGCATAATTGTAGACTCCATCTTCTATAGATGAGATTTTGCAGTGATCAGGTGACATGCGTTGAATAAAATAAGAATCCTCTGTCATATGTTCGTACCCATAAAAAACATCGTCTTTAAAAGCATGTTTTAAAATCTTTGTGAATTCATGAGGAAGATTCATAATTTCCAATTGTTTTAAAACTTTAAGATATTGCTTTTTAAATGCATCCATTTTAACTTTCTCTATATCTAAGTCATAAGGTTCAACTATGTAATCAAACCTCAGCATTCCGGCAAAATATTGAACTAATCTTTTATAGTTAGGTGAGACATGATATAGATATTGACTCAATTTCCTAAGTTGTGGTTCTGACTTTTGTGGATTGTCCAAAAAAGCTATAATTTGTTCCTTTGTATACTTAGTAGTTAAGGATGTCTTATATTTACTAGAATCCAAGTCGCTGATAACTAATTTAGATAGCTGAGCAAAGTCAATAGGTACAAAATCTTTAGTTTTGTCTTCTGTCATATTGCACCTCCTTGTTAAGTTATTTATAATTTAGGTTGTTTGAACATGAAGAGTTTGTTTATGTCAACAGGTTCAATTTTCTTTTTTAGTTTTCTTTCCAGTTCAGTTGCAATGTAATTTAAATAAGAAAGGGAAGAATATCTATCTTTTCTACCAGACCCTTGCTCGCGCAACTTGACCAAGCCTGAGTCAGTAATTTCACCCTCAAGATTCATCATTTCATTTATGAGCAGTGAAGTTTGCATGTATGGAAGCCTAAACTGCAACTTGGTTTCTTCAGGTAATTTGTCATACCCTTTAATTCTTCTTAAGAATTCATCTGCTTCATTTTCAGAGATAAGTAGCTTAATCTTATTTCGTCTAAGTGAATCTTTAAATGAAACAGCAATCTCACTGTTCATTTGTGGAGTTGCCCTAATACTATATACAACCTTTGGTGCATTTGAGTAAACACATCTCTCAGCTAATCTTTCATCATTAATACAGGACAATGGTTCATATTCAGTTCCTCTTTCAGAATCGAACTGAGTTTCTGTTAACTGATCATAAACTCCAATACCAGCATTTTGTGTATCTAAAACTATATAGTCACAATCAAAGTCATAGAATAATTGTCTAATTCGCAATGCTTGAACACCAGTGTGCCCACCTTCAATTGATTCCGAGTAAATAACTTGTCTTTCATATCCTTTATTAATTGGAATCATCCTAGCAACAAAGAATGCTGAAGCGTCATTCTGATTCCCACTCATGGTTGCAATATCAGCAGATACTAATCTTATTTCACCCTTTTCTTTTTTAGGTAGTAAAATAGATTTGTCGTTTATTAATTCGGATACCTCTTTAGGGTAGTAAGCTTTACCAAGTTTTCTATTCTTCTGTAAATCATCAAATTTAAAGAATGCCTTTTCCGATTCACCAAACCACAAAGCTTCCATCTCCATGATCCATGCGATTGGGTCAAAATCTGACTCAGACATTTCATCTAATACCTGTTCCTTCATTAACAATCCTTCTTTAATTGCCAACTGATAGGGGAGGTGACATACAAAATATTGTTTACCTTCCATCATTGATTTATAGTAGGTAGTCATTCTTTCGTAACTCCAGTGACTCTTCAGCCAGCAAGAGGATAGATAAATCTCTTTGTTACGTTCGGTTAGATGTTCATATTCAGGTTTTTCGAGATATTTAGGTGAGCGTGGTGCTGCTAAAAATTTCCTTAAAACTTTTGTGATAACTGAGAAATCAACCATTCGGAATTCATCAACTAGGATTAGGTTTGCTCTTTTCATTAACTTTACAACAAGGCTTTTTATCCTTATCTATTCCATTACAGAATAAGTTGGCATACGTTTTTACCATGTCACAAAACAGTGATTTAGGTAGTGCGACCTCTTGCCGATATTATATTCTCTAAAAAGAGTTTCAATCGGTATGCTCTGCCCCTGACTCAATTTTTACATCAAGCCTTCGGTTCAAGTTATCCTATTACATTGTAGGGAGGACTCCTTGCTTAATTTCGCACTTTATTACCTGTGTATTTCTACACAGGAGAGCAAAAGATTTACTCCGAGCGTTATCATTTGCAGCTACAACCTTAATCCAACTACCGTTATGAAATTCCACTTTAGGATCGTTTGATCCTGTTTTTAAATCAGATATTTCCCTCTCTAGATTGGGACTGTTCTTCCTTAAGTCATCTATTTTTTCAACTATCTCCCTAGCTTGCCCTTTTGTGCCTGATGCTACGATTATTTTAGTTTCTGCCCAAAGACAAGACCGTACTATACAGTAAATCGCACTTAGAAAACTTTTACCTTGCCCTCGACTAGCTAAGTACATAAAATAGTGATTATAATTCATAGCGTAAAGTAAGATTATCTGAAATAGTTTTAAATTGATTCCTAAATAATCCCTTACAAACCTGTGAGGATTAGCCCTATAAAATGAAGCCCAAACCCCAACACCTTCCATTAATCTTTCGGATTTGTTTTTTGGTTTTTGAAAGTTTTTACTTTTACTAAATATGTTAATCCCTTTTGAAGCTTTATTCCTGTCTACTTGATAATTGGTGTGACTACTCATCTTTATCACCGTCTAATTCATCTTGTTTAACGGTATATCTAGAGACTTCTTCATCATATTCTTGTTGATATTTATTCTCAGCGCCAATCGCCTTCGCCATATGCCCAAAGAAAAACGTCCTTATATATCTTCCGATACCATCAACATCTTTCCATTCTGGGTCGGGCTCGGGAATAGGTCTTTCTCTTTCAAACTTCTTTATTAAAGTACCAAACGACTCCTGTTCAACAGCATTTGCTCCTGTTTCCTGAACTGGTTTAAGATTACTAGAGCCTAGCAAATCTTGAAGTGTTTTCAGTAATTGGTCAACTTTTTCTCCATTTGATCTTCGTATGTTTATATCAAGTTGTTGTTTGCAAATTTCTTGAATTAAAGTTTCCATTCCTTTAGAATCACATTCGTACCTATTAGTCCAGTCCTCATATTCCTTTTGTAACCAGATCAAATCTTCTAATTCATAACCCTTCCCCCAAAACGACTTCATAAACCTCAAGTCTTCTTCACTGAGTTCGTTCATTTCGTCCTCTAGGTCAGCCTCTATTTTTTTTATTTTTGATGGCATATCTGTTGATTTTTTATGTCCATCAAAGTCACTATCATCATATGTGTCTGTGCTATTATTTAAGTTTAATAATCTAAAATACTCTCCAAGAGTTTCTTTTTTACTTTCCATTGCTTGCTTCCAAATAACAATTTTCAATGGTTTGTCTAGGATTCTCATTACTTCTTGGACTATTTTAAGATTATCTTCCTTGTTATTTATATACTCCTTTAAACAGTTCTTACAGAATGGTAAGAAACCATCCTTATGCCAATGAGAGTATGATTTATAAAAATTCTTAATTGGTTCTTTTTGCTTCAAGCAATTTAAACACTGTTTTCCTTTAGAGGTGCTATTTTTAACTACCACTTTCAACAACCTCCTTTATCCTACTGTTAAATTCTCCACCTTTAAATCTTTCAATAAACTCATAAAAATCATCTTCGTCAAAATAAAACACTGAATACTCTTCGTGAAATAAATCATGTATATTTGAATCTAATGGAATTCCTAGACCGTATTCATAATGTTTCCTTATGCAAAGTTTAGAGATTTCATTTAATTCATTTTCACTATAGTGACTTATGTTCTGATGGGATGGCAAACTTAGTTCGTTTACTGTTTCTTTCACTATCTCACTAAAAGGTTTTACATGATGAACTACCAAGTTACCTTCCAGTCCGGTTATGAAACATTTAAAATTATTATTCTTTAGAGAATCAAATTTCCACTTGTTGATTTTACCTCTCAAAAATTCAGACAAATTACTTAAGCCACCATTCCATCTATAGTGATTTTGCCCTGAGATTTGCTTTTTTGCACAATACCTACATGGATTGCCATTAAATCTAAAGCTTCTATTCAGTATTCTTTGTTCTCCGTAATGAATATGTTCAGTACAAATAAAAGTTAATTCAACATCTGCGTTCAAATTTAATCTTTCTTTTACATATGTGCCTTTATTAATAGTTAACATCAAGTTATTTATATTAAAATAGTCATCTATACTATCATATTTCTCTTTAAGATTCATAATTCTTTTATCTCGATTGCAATATTTACATTTAATATTGTTATTTACAACTTGATTATAAGAAAGATATAAGGACTCTTCTGAGATATGATGGGTACATAGGCACTTTATTTTTTGTAATGAACCATTATATTCTAATATTTCTTCAATAATAGTATATCCTTTTTCCAAGAATCTTTCTTTTACCAATTCAAAAGACAGTATGTTTGCTTTTCCAATCTCTTCAAGCCAACATTTCTGACATCTGTTTCCATGATTGAAATTCGATAATGTGGTAGGGTAATGATGACCATTAGGACAGATTGTGTTTATTTCACTTCTTGAATTTTTATAGCCATTCTCACTTGATATAACTTTATAACCTTCATTCTCAATTGTGTGGAGTGCTTCAAAATAATCTTTTCTTCTTGTTATATTATGAGAACCTGCTTCGCTACCATTTTTAAATGAATTAAAATAAACATGATCAATAATCCCTTTTTCACATTCAACTATTATTTTTCTTTTATTAAAATCATCGAAGTATGTTCCGTGATAAATATAGCTCCTATCCAATACCAATTGTTCTATTTCATTTTCAGTCCAAGAGTGCCTATCTTCTTTAAATTCTCTATATTTTCTAATGTTCAACCTAGATGATTTGTGTTGAATTTCATTCCATGTTCTACTTGGTAGCAATTTCAACATTTCTTCTTCAGTGCTATTAGTATAGTATTCTTTTATGATATTTACATCTTCTACCGTCCAATTTTGTCTAGACAAGTCTCCGATTTTCTTTAGTCCTAACCTCTCTGCCTTACCCATTACACTTTTAATCGACCTATCAGGAAATAATTTTTTTAACTCATCTTTAGTCAAAATAGGATATTTTTCTTTTAATAGTTCAATTTCTACATCTTCCCAAGGTATAGGTTTGTTCGCCATTTTCAATCATCCTCCAATTATTTAATGCTGAAATTATATAAATAAAAAAATGATCACTTATTAAGCGACCATTCAGAAAGTAAATTATTTAATTCTTCGGTTCTATTAAATACGTAGAACCATTTTTTAGTTTTATCGTGGAAGCCTTTGTGTAAATAATTTAGTCCATTCTCAACTAAGTAATTACGCAATTTATACGAGTAACAATAAAACAAATTATTATCCATATCATTCTCCTATCAAAATATTAAAATGTTTAAATTAAAAGGGGAGAAATCCCTTTATGAAATGCCCACAAGTGTATTCACTCATAGGCATTTTTAAAAGAATCTCTACTATAAAATCAGTAATTTAAATTACAGTTCATATTTCTCTTGTGTTGCTTTTGCGTGTTTGGACATTTCAATATTCATGTTCGCATTAATTTTAGCTACCTCAAGGTTATGCTTAACATTCATTTGGTTTAGTAGATAGTCAAGAACGAATCCTTCTGTCAGCCCTGCATTTAATAAGGCAGTGATATGTCCAGAAAGGTATGATGCATCTTTAATACCTTTGTAAAACTCACTGTCATCGTAAAATTCAAAAGGAATCTCAATAGGAGGTAATTTATCTGAATCAGGTGAACCACTTAAATATTCTTCTAATTGTTCTGGATCAAGTTCTAAAATTTGTTCTTCCTTATTTTGTTCAGTCATAATCTTACCTCCTATATAATTTCATCAATGACATCAAGTTCTAGGGCTTCTTCGCTCCACATAAACCAGTCATATTTTCTGGATTTAATGTCTTCCAATTGTTCATCCGTAATTTTTGTATGAGCTACAATTAACTCTTTCATCCGTATCCATAACTTTTGTGTTTCTTCAATTGACTCCTCTTGTTCTTGAAGTGTTCCCCAAGTTCCAGACGAAGGTTGATGACACATGATTCTAGAATGTTTCAATCCCCTACGGTAGCTACCACATAAAAGCAACATAAAGCCCATTGACATGGCTACGGAATTAACAGTTGTAACGATTCTGTAACCTTGCTCTCGTAGCGAAATCATTTTAGAACAAAGTGCTAGACCGTGATAAATCATCCCGCCATAAGAATCTATTACGATTTCTATATCTCGTTTGATCCTATCTCTCTTATCTAACTCAACTAATCTGTCTAATAGGTAGCAAGCTTTGAACATGGATTCCCTATCAACTTCTTCGCTAATGAAGATACGTCTATCTCTTAGAGCAGAGTTCATTTTCATCTCTTCTATAAATCTGTCAACAGGCATAAAACTTACTTCTGACATATGTTAACCTCCTTATAAGGGAGGAAGCGGATTGTAAAATATACAATCATACCAACTTTATAATAATTAATTATTTAAAGTTAAATCTCACAATCCTCGCAGTCACAATGACAAATCTCTTCATCTAATTCAGCTTCGATATCTGCAACAATCTCTTTCTTTACTTCAATGTCACTTTCTAAAGCACCTTTGTAACCAACTTTATACCCAACATCAAATCCATCTTGAAAACCTTGGTCAATGCCCACATGTAATGCTTCAACAGCAAGATTGCTTAATAATGCAAATAATTCCTCTGGTGATTCAGAATTTGCAATGTCCTCAATATGTTCGCTTACTAAGTCGCAAATAGGACAAGAATGTTCTTCTTCCTTCTTGAATTGAATAACTTTTGACATGTGCATTCTCCTTTAAATTCGAGTATTTTAATTCAGAATAAAATTATAGCTAATACTCCTACCTTTACCTTCTTCGTAAATATCTAATGAAGCACCTGACTTAGCACCACTCATAAAAGTATCACTATAATCATCCGAACCCATAATAGAAGGTAATTGAATCACTTCAATGTTATTTCCAGCAGTTTCACCAACAGTAAGTGTATTACCATGATGGAAGTGAGAAACGTACATATAGTCAAAGAATTTACGCTTCAACATTGATAAATCTCTAATGGCATTTTTCTTATTTTTAATTTGATGACCATGTGCCGCAACAAAGTTATATCCAAGTAGCTCAAAATCTACGATACCTTCATCATATAAAACTACCTCAATGCGCTCGTTACCTTTAAGCATATCATGAATATATACAGCGATAATTCGTTCAACGTCCTCTTTAGGCATTTCAGAACGACCAGTATTATGTAATCGCAATTCTGTATGATTTGCACTAGGAATGTGTATGTATTTAATTTTCGTATATTTAGACAATTCTTTTAGCCATTCAACTTTATATCTAGCATATTTAATTACTTGATCAATAAAGCCATATTGCAATGCTGTAAGCTGTGATACTCTGAGAGCCATACCTTCAACACTATCTGCACCATTGAGGACTGTTAACTCATCTAGATGTTCCTTTTTAATCACATTTACAGTTTCAGATAATAGTTGATTCATTCTTTCAAGGTATATCTTTTCGTTATATTCATTATTTTGACTCTTAAATTGTTTTCCGAAATGCTCATCTCCAAATCCAAGAATAGCTGCTTTTGTTCCATCATTAGTTTCTAATTGTTCAAAAGCAGGGGAAGGAAGTGAACCGATTTCTTCAATCTTTTGTGAAACATGGTCAAAGAATAAATTTCTGCGTCCATTTTCTCTTGTTACTTTATGGAACTCATGTTTAATGGATTGTAACTTTTTCTGTTCTTCCATTAATTGAAGCTTCTTTAACTCAAGTTCAACCATTGCATCATTAGAGTCAATATATTTTTCTTTTGCAAAGTCTAAACCTTGAGAGAATGAATACCACCATTTTCGATAGACGGACTCACCATTTGACTCTCCAGTTTCATTATTAATTAACTCTTTAACTTCTTCCCAAGTTAAAGAATACATTTCCTTGTTTGAGCAAAGTCTAATTTTCCACTGAAGTAAGTTTTCGTCATCTAGTCGTTTAGTTTGAATAGGATCAATCATTCAATCTCCTCCTATTCGCCTTCATTGAATACAGTATCTTTAGATTCTTTAAAAGAAATATTAACTTGTTTATCTTTAAATAGTGCTAATACTTCCGATAATGTGTGTACAATTTCATCTTCTTTTGTTAATTCAACAATTGTATTCTCCTCTAATGAAATGTAGCAATTTTTAAACGTTAATGAATTATCCATTTTTGCCATCTTTAATTCCTCCTTGTTAATCCTCAAAAAATACACCTCCCAATAATGAGAGGTGGTGTTGAATTGTTTATTGTGAGAGTAGGACGTTGCTATGTGGTATAGTGTTTGCCATACCGACCTTTCGATTACATCATTTCCGCACGTTTCGCCATTTCTGATCTATAAATGATTGGCAATTCAACTTCACCGTAGTAGTCTACACCTCGGAACACTTCACTAGCTCTACGCATTCCGTTGTTTCTTCCTTCGTAGGCTTTGCTATCTACTTGTGCAGTAAAGTCACCATCAATAATCATTTTACTGTCATCACCTAAGCGTTGAATTCCTAGCTTTAATAATTCCTTGTCTAAGTTTTGTGCTTCAATCACATAAATCAGAGCATTCATGCCAGTAGTATCAAAACCACGGATATCGCCAAAGGGAAGTAAAATAATATCCTCTCGTTGAATCATAGTTTCAACCTGTGCTTTGCTGCCAAATTTACTAGTAAGCATATTACCAACGCTACTTTGTAGTAACTTTTGGTCTTTATCACCTGTATAAAAACCTAACGCTTGTGCATTTTTAGCAAGTGTAGGATTCACAAAGAATATAATTTTATCAATCTTATTCTTTTCTAGTTGGTGAATAGCATAGTTAAATCCAATAACCGACTTGCCTGTTCCGGGCTTACCTTTAATCATGGTAATTTTATTTGTAAAAAGACTATCTAAGGCACACTTTTGATAAATGTCCATAGGTTTAAACTGTCCAAACATTTCAGTCTTAAAGTTTTTACTAAAGATACCGAAGTAATATTGACCATCCCATCGAAAAGCTTCTATTGGTTCATTTGTATCTTTATCACGTACAATCAGGTACTCATTTACTAAAAGTCCAAAGGTATTCTTAGCTACTCCATTATAAAAGTCATCTAATTGATCCTTTGTCATATGTACTTCTTTATATCCAAAATAATTATCTTCTGGAGCTTCTTCATTTTCTTCTATGTTAATAACTTCAATTCCTAATTCAATTGCCTTTTCATATAGGAGTCCATCATATGTAATTAAGCCATCGCCAGTTGTTAGGCAGTATTTCAACAATTGATTGTCTGGATAGTCAGGGGAGTAATCATCATTTAAATCCCACATATAATCCTTTAAGTCAATGTATACTTTATTTTTAGATGCTTTTAGTCCTCTACGAATTTCTCTTGCCTCATATGCTAACTGTTCACCGTATTTGTACTTAAGAGTTTCAAATTTCTCTATTTCACGTAGAATCATAGAAGGTACTGCTAATTCATACTCATCTAACATCTCCAAAATATTATGATGACGCAAAAATAAATTAGTATCCAGTGCGTATCTATTCGCCATTATTTAGCCCCTTTATTTATATTTGTTATTGCAAATATCTCAGGATAGGAAAGAAGGTGAGGGGTTATTGCGACCTATCCTTATTGAATGTTTCACGTGGAACATTATTAAGTTATTTATTCTTCCATAAGTACAAATTGCATAGAAACGCTCAATCCCTTGTGGCTCTAGGTGTCTAACGTTTTTCTATTTCAAACACTTTTTCTATTGCGATTCTTTATTGTTTTTTCTATGTTTGTCCTCCTCGCACATTCCTTGCAGTATCTCACTTTATTCCCTGTTACTTTTATTGGGGTTTCACAACTCTCACAAAGTTTTACTTTTTCATCACCAACATATAAATCATAGTATAATCCGATTCTATCAAAATCTTTAACTTCAATTACAACATTTTCATCTTGTTCAATGGCTTCAACAAACAGTAATTCCACAGATGTTTTCCGTGCAGTTCTGGTTAATCCTAATTCATTAAACTTTTTAATTGTGGTATGTATTCCTTTTTCCTTGAAGCTTCTTGTCAGTTTAGTTTGCAATGAATCTAACAACGCCTTATAGCTAAATTCTCCACTACCACCAAAATAATGATTACCCTTATTTTTATCTGTTTCCAATCCTCTAATTTTCATTTTCTCTTTTTTTAGCTTGTCAATGACAATAAACGCAAAGAGGATTTTCTTTTCTAAGTCATCCAATTCAAGATTTAGTATGTAATTAATTTCATTCAGTGTAATTCCAACTGATTCAATATGTACTATTGTATTTTCCTTCTTACGTGAATGGTTTACTGCATTATCCACTAACTTATAGTGTAAGACTTTGTTAAACCAAGACTTACCTTTAGTTTCACAGTATTCATAAAGAAGCTGTTCTCGCTCCTTTGGTGTCTTCCCTTGATGCTTGTAGTATTTAGCAAGTATCTTTAAGTCATTTCTAACTCCATTATCCGTACTTTTCTTAGATAAGATATCATTAACGTAATCCAATTCTCTATAATATTTATTTAGCATATAATTAAATACTCACCTCTTTTATAGAATAATTTTTATTTAAATATTCCACATCACCTTCATCATCTTCAACTGGTATAATTATCATTGTTTTCTTTTGTCTTAAATTATCCACCATTTCTCTTCCAAAGATATCCCATAGAGTATCTTTATTTGACTTTGGTTTTTCAACATAAAATAAATGAATTAGATAATTCAGTGCTTCGTTTACATTACTACAAGCTTGAGAAATGAATGCTTTAAACTCTTCTCTTTTCACATTAACCTGATTTCTAACTTCTTGATTGTAAGTTGTTTTATCTGCCTTATCAGTATTATTCATAATTTGATGAACTGAGTGATTGAACTCTTGATACATCTTAACCACTAACTCATATCTGGACTGATCGTAGTTTTCAAAGTCACTCATGAATAATTTATAGTAAGGTTCTTTGTTATTGGTCTTTAGCAGCTTCTTAATCTCAAAGTCTACGGACTCAATTCTCCCGCAAATCTTATTCATGGTACAATCTGATTCAATTACAGGTGAATTCTTATAAAACTCATCTAAAAACTTCTCTTCTTCAGTGTTTTTCCTTTTCAATACTTTCAACTCATTAAGAGTCATTCCGAGTTTCTGTAAACATAAGATGTTGTATTGTTTTAGATGGTCTTTATACTTTTTCTTTGTGTTTTTATAGAGATAAGTAAAAAAGTATGGGTGCTTATTCAACATAATACTATTCTCAAATTCTCGTTGTTTTTGTTGTTCTTCAGTTTCAGGAAGTAAACGCCCATCTTTATCTTTGGGAGGATGTTGATGATTGACCCACTTACCAACTATTCCTTTAACCTCTTTCCCAATTTTAGTTTTATCAATCTGTGCTGATTGTGCCTTAGTTATTGTTTTAATTCGCTTAAGAGTTTCTTTGTATTCATTGGATTCAGGATGTAATTCTGCTAACAAAGCATATCCTGATGTTGATTTATTTGTTAAACCACCAATAATGCTGTTGAAGCTAAATAGGTCAGCGTAATATAAATCTTTTTCATCAACAATTTTCTTTTCTGCTTTAGGTTCTTTATATACTACAGGTAACTCATCTTTGTAAACACCTTTAATCACAGTCTCATCTGAAGTAGTTGCTATAATATCATAGTCAAAGTCTGAACCAGCAAATCTAGCTGTATCATCCCCATGTGCATTTAAAATAATCCCTGTATAGCAATATTGATACCAATATTCAATCTCTTCACTTTTATTTAAGTCCAATATCACATGTTCAGACCGATACGTAAGTGGACTCCTACTCGCCACAACTTTATTTACCTTTTTGCTATTCCAATAGTTAGAGTAATACTCACCTTCAGCTAGAAGTCCATTTACAGCATCTTGTTCACATATTGCTTCCATCATTGCATAAGGATCACTCACTAATACTTGAAAATTTCCATCTACAATAATTTGCCCTAAGCAAGCATTTTCGATTTTCTTTTTAATTAATCGGTAAACTTTTTCTCTAATGTATTTATCATTAATTAAATTCGGTTCTAGAATTAAAGCCCTAATCCAATCAGTTTCTCCTTTTTCCATGTACGATAGGAATTTTTCTTCAGATGCTTCAAATCCCAAAAGGAACAACATTGTATAGTAGATATTTTCCGAGGTAACTCCTTTAACCCAATTGACAAATTTATCAGTGATTTTACGCACACCTTCATCATCCAGATTTAACGTTTGTAAAAATTGATAATTCTCATAGAAGAAATTTTTATCTTCTTTTGGTGTGAATAATGTGACTCCCCAACTTAAGTTATTTAAGTCGCAATTTTTATTGTAATCATCTACTGATTTCCAACTATCCCATAATTTCATTTGAGATTCAGTTATAATCATGTCGCATTCACGCAAATCTACATAAATAGGTTCATTATTTTCATCTTGGTACATTGTCTTAACTAGATAATTTCCACTATTTTTCTTTTCTGCCCATTCAACAAAATCAAATACGCAGACCATGCCTTTACAAAAAGGAGCACGTATGCAAAATTGAGCAGGTAAATAATCCAATCCTAATTCTTGCTGCCATATCTTTGCTCGCTCTGGTGAGATCAACCCTTGACCATCAAAACGGTTAAATTCTTTAACAATTGTTCTTATATCAACAATATCATCCTCGTTCCAGTTATGAGTCTCAGTCACATAATTAACTGTCATTTCTGTTTCACTAAAATAATCAGGAACAACGCAGAAATTAGGTCTTGAAACTCTATACCGTGAACTTGAATAAAGCCCACGGTAAGCATTTAATTTTGCTGGAACTAACTTTTTAGATAAGTCACGCCCGTTATCCAATCTCCTACGTAACTCACTGAAGACAGTTTCACTTACAAAAAGTACGGTATTAACTCTGGCTTGAGAGGCACTAGCGTTAAATCGCTTATATTTAACACCATTTATAAGCAACCCTTTCTCAAACATATATCTATAATGACTTTTATGTATAATTTTAATTGTTATGTATTCTGGCACAAACATTAAGTTATTTATTTTTGATTGCATACCCTTAATTGTCGCTGCGTTTTTTGGAGAGTGTGGTTTCATTTTTATTTGACGAAGTTCTCTCCTTAGCTCTTCTATAACGTCAAAATTAAACTCCCGACCATTAATATCTAATATAGAATCAATTATTTGGTTCTCAAAAGTAGAAATGATTTCATTATTAGCAACAGCTTCTTCAAGGGTTAAAGATATATCATAGTCGAATTTCTTCAACCTGTCTGAGTTGAATTTCATTGTCAGGAATTGATTCTGTTTCGGCATTTGATTCCTCCTTATTTACTTATTTGTTTTCTTTTATCACGACAAGGCTTACATCTCTTAGGCGATTCAAATCCCTTGCTAAGGTAAAACTCTATTTCACCTTTTGTTAATTGTATTTCGTTTTCACAATTGCAACATTTATAATTACTATCGTACTTAATAATTAAAGACACTATAGAATCAAATAGAGTAGAGTTTAAGTCGCTTAAAATGATATTCATTTCTTTATTGCTCATTTTCTCAAACGGTATAATTAACTCACAGTTTGAATTTGGTAACCCGTATAATCTAAGTTCAATCATAACTCCTTCTTTAACTGGTTTATAATCAATTTTGACACTGTGTGTGACCTCATAACTTTTAATAATTGACTTTTTTCTAATAACTAAACCTTCATAATTACTTATCAATCTATCAAAAAGTTCAAAAACATCTTCACCTTTAATGGGCATACTCAACCCTCTAACCATTTCACTTACTCCACCATCAATAAAATTAGTAATCATTTCTGAGTTATTTGATTTGAAAACATCATCAGGAATTTGCAATAGGAATTTAAAATTATTTTTATAAAACGAATTAATAACTTTAAATATTACTGTTCTAGAGTCAATTATTTCAAAATGTACACAATAGTTATATTTGTTGTTAAAATATTTTTCTATTTTACCTAGCTTCTTACTGATAACAAAATTATTAATGTCATTGTTAATTCTTGATTTTGCACCACTATAAGACATTTTTAAGACGTCTAAAACTGTTGAAGATCGGTTATTTCTGTAATAGACATCAATTTCAATTGTTTGAAGCCTGTTGTATTTAACTACCTCTCTTTTTGTAATTTTAAACATGTCTCCCGCATTTCTTTCGTTACCTAAGTCTATAATATAGTTTTCCAAAAACTCGCATCTTTTTCTTATGAAAAGCTCATATATGTTACTACAGCGTTGCTTCTTAAGTATAGAAATCACTAATTCTATGTCTTTAATGTCAATCAGGTTGATCAATTCTATTAGCTCGTCATCAGTTATTTCGTAATTCTTATACCTCAGTAAGTCATTCCAAAACCAATCCAACTTACGAATACGTTCTTTTAATTTCTCGTCAACATTACCATTCAATTTTTCTTCTTTATATTTCCCAATTACATTATAATATGTATCATTTCTTTTAGTGTTGAAACACTTACCATCAAAGAACAATGCTTTAAAAGCTGGAATGTTATCCTTGAACATTAGTTGCTTAATATCAATTTCAACAACAATATTCCGCAACTCCAACCATGCATCTAAATAATCTTTCACTTGCTTCTTGTTGCTAAATGCCATTTCGAAATAAATCGTATTTCCACATTCAGTAAGAATAGTTACATCTGGTCTATACACACCTTCGATTACTTCATAAGATTGCTCTACCAAAACATCCTTACAAACAAATTCCCTTTCCTTATCTGAAACAACTGTAAATTTATCGCCTTTTTCGATGAACTTATGCTTAAACCACCAATGAATCATTGTTTCTGAGTTACATTTGCTTGCGTCAATATGTGCAAAGTGAGGAGTAATTCGTTTAGACTTAGTTGCTTTAGGTTTTAAATCCGATCCACAAACTGGACAGTGATATGTATTATTTTCACTGATTTCGTCAATGGTCACTAAGTTGTTATTTTCATCCTTAGCAAACCATAGTTTTACATTTTCATAGCTCAATATAAAACCTCCTTTCATATCCATCTAATTAAAAACCATTGTAAATCCTCTTCATTTGCTTTAATGTTTTCTTGTATGTATAATTATTTTTATTTAACTTACCATCCCATGTGAACTTCAAATACATCTCCTCTTGTGCCTCACTAGCTGTATTGCTTCTGATTAGCTCCTCAACAAATGAGATCACTTCTTCTTTCCTAAAAGTATAACGTTCCATTATGTACACCTCCATTCTGTGCTGTGATTATATGTAAACATACGAATATATTAAATTCTATGTCTAACATAATTATATTAAATTATTTATATTTAATCAAGTGTTTTTACTAAATTAGTCAGTTATTTCTACTTCATAGTTTATCATTGCTTGATATAAATTATCAGGTATCGTATCTTTATATTTATTAGCCACTTGCTTAATTATGTTCTCTTTAAATTTTTTATATGCCTGAAACGCTTCCTCTGCCGACACATAGCTCCCCAAATAAATTTGTTTTCTTTTACCCTCACTACATATTGCCCTATAAGGATTTTTTCTCATATCTTTAAACAGAGAAACCCCGATTGGTAAATTTCCTCTTTTTGAGTCAGATTTAACAAATAGTTAGTTTATTGATTGTGGAACGAAAACGCATGTTTCAGGACTGTAAACTTTATTGCCTTTTACTAGAATATCTTTATCTAGGTGCATCATCTCTTCCCCAATTTCATAGTAATTTTCGTCATACCATTTAGCGAAATTTTGGAAGTTGTGCCAATCTTTTACGACAGAACAATCTTTATATGTTGGAAATTGGGTGTGAAAATGATCCGAGTAACACCTTTTCATCATCGTTCTCCAATATATGTAATGAGGATAAAACACTCTCTTAAAACTTATCTTGTAAGCACCTTCACCAATGTAACCTACCCCATATGCACTTTTATCATATACTTTCACACTTGATTCCTCCTCAGTCTGTTAATTTATTTAGAAACTTAATCTTCAATATATGTATACAAATCGTCAACCTTACAATCTAACAAATTAGCAATCCTAAAAGCCATTTCTAATGTAGGGTTAGCTCTCCCGTTAACCCATGCACTCATAGTCTGTTTTGTCACACCTAACTTTTCAGCCAAGTCCTGATGTTTAATATCTAACTCTGCTAATCTCACTTTTATTTTAGACTTCAACATTATCACCCCTCCTCTCAAAATACCCTTATACTATACATTATAGCTATTTATTTAAAAATGGCAAAATAATTACATAAAAAGTAATAAAAATTTTTTCATAAATAAGTGTAATACTTAAATTTGTCCCAGTATATAGTGGGATTAGATATATAAATATCAAAGTAAATCTATAAAGATGGAGGATGATAAAAGTGGATCAGTATTTTATGTCGCTAACAGATCGCCTAACTATAGAGGAAATTGAATTGCTTAATAATCTTACTAGTAATGAATGTGTCAATCACTTCACCGCAAAGAAGAAGCAAGATATATTTAATGAATCCAATCTCACAGAGTCAAAGTTTAGAAAAGTCATGTATCGCTTAGAAGCTTTAAACTTTATTGAGATTGTAGCTGGAAGTAGGGAACATTTGATCTATGTGACTGAATATGGGCAAAGTGCAATTCAATGTATATATGAAAGGAGAAATGCGTAATGTTTATTTCTTTCTTGGGAATTGGTCAAGGTGGGTCTAATATTTGTGATGAGTGGGCAAAGCGTGGACATTATTCAGCAGCTATTAACTTTTCACAAAGAGATTTAGAAAGCCTTGAGTTTGTGGAAAATAAGCTACATCTTATTGGATCAGAAGGGATTGGAAAGCAAAGAAATAATGCAATATCACTGATGAATAATAACTGGGATTTAGCAATGAATTTCGTTAAAGAAAACTTTTCACACTCATCTATTGAAATTGTATTTGTTCCTTTTGCAACCGGTGGGGGAAGTGGTTCTGGTGTAGCACCAGTGTTGCTTCAATTATTAAGCGAGTCTATGCCAGAGAAAGTATTTGTTGCAATGCCAATACTGCCTGATAAAAATGAGTCATTCATTAGTCAAAAAAACTGTTTGGAGACATTTGAAGACTTATCATCATTAGATATCTGTATTTTGCCGATTGACAATGATAAAACAAAATCAATATTGCCCAACAAAGGTAAAAACAATCTGTTCAATAAGGTTAATGAGTCAGTTGCTACTATAATAGAACAATTAATTTCTTACACTGATAAAAGTTCAAAATATGGAGTCTTAGACAGAAAAGATTTAAGATCAATCTTCTCTACAAAAGGAGTAGCTTGCATTGCACAGGCTGAGTTATCAAACTTATCGAATTCAATTGGGATTAGTGAAGATGGATTTACTTCTGTCATTCAGGAATCTTGGGGGAGTTCTATATTTGCAGACATTGAATATGACCAAATACTAAGTGCTGGAATAATCTTCGATGGTCAAGAAGCTTTAATGGAAATGGTTAATGTTGAAAGTGCATTTTCCAAGTTTCATAATAAAATGCCAATTAGTCTTTATGAGGGGAATTACATTAAAGAAAAAGGTGGAAAGATTATCTCTGTATTAACTGGTTTAGCATGGTGTAATACAAGGTTGAGACAAATTGATGAAATAGTTACGCAAACAAGTAGAACGTTTGAAAGCCTTAACCAATCTACAGTTTATAAGTCGAAAATATCAGATATGCCACTCCCTATGGACAGGAAGGATAGAAAAGACCATAAAGTAAAAGACATTAGCGATATTATTAGCAAATTTAAAAGATAATCTATATTAAAATACCAAAAACTCATTACTCAGCTCGTTACCGACATATCCATTTTCGTTACCAGATTACGTTACTACCCCATCAGTAACGACTCAGTAATTACTCCGTTACCGAGTAATGAGAAAATGCATGTTTAAAATTTGAGTAATGAAAAGGTAAATTTATTATTCTCTCGAAAGGAAGTCTGTTACTTATGTATAAAGAAACCTCTAAATATTTGGAACATGAGCCATTCCGTCAGAGTGCTCATAAAGGCATTGATTTTCAGATGAGTGATCATACTCCTTTACGTTCGATTCAGGATGGAACTGTTGAGAAAATTCTCAACTTCGGAAATCAAAACGCAGGAAAGTGTATCAAGATTAAATTTGAAGATGGTAACACCGGAATTTACGGTCATCTAAGTGAGTTTGCAAATATTAAAGAAGGACAGCACGTAAACGCAGGGGATTTGATTGGCTATAGTGGAAATTCTGGAAATGTTGTTGGGGCAAATGGGGGATATCATTTACATTTTGGTGTGAGGGATGTGAATGGTAATTTCATTGACCCATCCCCTTATGTGAATGATATCCAACACATGAATGATCCAAATTACTTTGTGCAATCAGCAACGGAAGTGAAAATAAGCTTCTTTGATTTCATGCAGCAACATATGGATTTAATAGGTGGATTTATTTCAACAGTCAAACTGAACTTTATCCACCTAATTTCGTCAACGGATTACACGCCAATCATAAAGTTGTTGCAAAATTTGGTAGAGCTTTTCCTGTTCAATATCTAATCGGTCAAAATCAACTTTAGTCAATTTATCAAATTCAATTTGCCAACCTAAACGTTCATCCGTAAACCATGTTCCAAATTGCATAGACATTTAATTATCTCTCCTTATTATCTCGATTGTCACTTGCACTGTCATATATTTCATCGAATAGTTCATCTGAGTCATCTCTTTTTGCTCTATATAAATACTGCATATAATTCTGCCCCCATTAGATGTCTTTAATTTTACTATTCACTAAAGGAGCTGTTTCTATACATGGGAAATCATACAGAAATTACAATTTATTTAAAAGATGACATATTAAAGGAACTTGAACATTACGTTGAGTATCAAAAGTTGAAAACATTAAACTATGATGGAAATTATGATCATAAGTCAATTGAGGAATTTATTGTAGGATGTGTTTGCTTTTACTTGAGACAATTAAAACACCAAGTAGACTTGTCGGGTATAAATGATTTAGGTAGACCATATAGACTACAAAACAATCTCAAGGAATATATGGATAAACGTGGAATCATTCCGGCTGAATTAGCAAAGCAAACCGGAATAGGAGCTTCAAATATTAGCCTAATCTTAAAGAACAAGAATCAACCTTCATTAGATTACTTTTTGCGTATTTGGATGGCTTTGGGATGTCCTGAGTTAAGTAAGATTCTATATAGAGTTGAAGAATAAATAAAAAAGTTTTTATAAATGTAATCGGACAATTCACTAGGCGAATACCTATGTAATACAATACAGTATAAAAAATAAAGGGAGTGAACAACATGGCAACTACATTCATTGTAGCTTCCGTTTTAAAGTTGGCAGGTGCTTGTGGAGTTGGAATTGGGGCATCTACTATGTTTAAGTTCTTCCATGATTATGAATTCAATTTTAAAAAGAAAGGTGATAAAAATGCAAACTCTCACAGTGAATCTTTGCGTGAAAGAGCCAAAGGATTATCTTAATTATCATCTTTCTTCATTTGAAGTTAATCCTGTAAATTTTCCAATGAAAATAAACGTAGAGGAGGTGATGAATCTTTCCAAAAAGGAAAGGAAGAAAGCAAAGAAAGTAGCAAAAGCATTTGTAGCAACAACAATGAGTTTTCTTTCCCTGTCATCAAGATCAATGGCAGAAGGATTGACACAATCAGCACAGCCAGTAGTAAACACAGGAATTCCAACAGACCTAATCGAACCAATAATGGAACTAATCAAAATGGCATTAGGAGGATCGATACTTTTAGCAGTTCTCCTATTAATAGCAGCCGGAATATTGAGGATGTTCAGAAAGAAGAAAGAAGCAAGCGAGTGGACGACAGACATCATCAAAGGGTTCTTGCAAATCTTAATAGCAACACCAGTAATATTTCTAATGTACTATATAATCACATTACTACTAGGAGATTTCTCAGCATTCTTAAACCCATTCGCACACTCTTAAGCAATTCCAAAATTCCTTTTGCCACCATATCAACAACATTCCTATTTTCTAGCTTTGCACAAGCAGAAGGATTACCAAAAGGCATTATTCCTTCAGTAATAGAGGGTGGGGGTAATCCGAAAAGTGGCTTTGGTTCAGAAGCAATAAAGTTCTTCGCTGATATTAATACTGCAATCTTATGGATAAAACAACTACCGTCACATATTAATGAGTGGTCACTTGACTTATTATCATTTACTTATGAAACATTAGTTAATCTTGTATTGTACACACCCATTTTCCTATTCGATAATCCACTAGTCAAAAATACATCTCTGACATTCTCAGTTATCTCAATTAGTATAACTATCCTTTGCACTATTTATGAAATGATTATGAAAATGTGTAGAAAAAAACATACAGACTTTAAACAAATCTTAAAAAGGTTTCCATTAGTTGTAGCTGGGTCAGGATTAGCACCATTTCTCTTTCAGCAAGCATTCCAATATATAAATAAATTAACAAAGGGAATAAATCAAATTGGTGGAGTTTCCCTAAGTGGTGATTCATTTGCAAATATAGTAACTGATGGCGTAGATACATTAATCCTATTGGTATTTGATGTTACATTGTTAGGATTATTAATACCGTTATTCTTAAGACAGGGGCAAAGATGGTGGAATCTGTTCCTATTGTCAGCAGTCAGCCCATTAGCGTTAACATCTTGGATATTTGATCGACATTCTCACATGTTTAATCAGTGGTGGAATACAGTAAAGCGTCTATCAGTTGTTCAACTTGTATACGCAACCTTTATCTTACTAATTGGAGTTTTCATTTATGGAACACGATTCATTTCATCTGAATACTGGCTCATTAAAGGGTTAGTGGTATTAGGTGGACTATTTAGCCTTAGCAATCCACCTCAAATTGTTAAGTCATATGAGCGTGGGGATGGGGATGTATTTGACATTTACAATGGATACAAAAATACAGCTAAGAATGTCTATGATACTATCACACTTAGAAATCTTAAGCCAGTTAAATATCTAAAAGGTAAGAATGCCGAAAGAAGTAAGCAAATTGCAAGCTTAAGAAAGAAACATGGACGTAGATTCATAAACGATTTACTGTAAAATTGTAATGTGCCATTGTTAGATACTATAGAAAAAAGGGGAGGGGTTAAGATTCCCCTTAAATCTTTTTAAATAAATAGTAATATTAGCTTATTTTTACTATCAATCATTAATATCTACTCGGTAACTCATTAAAGCGTCATATAGGATGCGAGGTATTTTTTCCTTATACTCTTTTGCAATATCTTTAATCATATGTTCTTTATACTCCTTGTAAGCATGAAAAGCTTCTTGTTTAGTTTTGTAAAGTCCTATGCGTTTTAATCCATCCCTGCCATTTTGACATCTTGCTAAGTATTTATTGCGTTCTTTTGAAACACCAATAGGTAAATCCCCTCTTTTAGAATTAGTTTTTACAAATAGAGTATTGATTCTTTGGGGTACAAATACACATGCATCTGGACTGTAAACCTTATTTCCTTTTATTAAAATATCTTTATCCAATTGCATCCTTTCTCCTTCAACTTCGTAATAGTTCTCGTCATACCACTTAGCAAAGTTTTGAAAATTATGCCAATCTTCTATAACGGTGCATCCTATATATGTAGGTTGGTTTTTTTGATAGTTTTCACTGTAACATCTTTGAAACATTACTTGCCAAGTTTTATATAGAACACTGTTTTTTCCGTTTTCATTAGGAGAACAATTTCCTTCTCCAAGGTAACCTACACCATGTACTGTTTTGTCGTATGGGTGTTTAATCGTACCATTAGTAAAATGATACCAATTCGTATAAACAGGTTCTCCTTTTTCAAATTTCACTATAATATTATTTGAGTTTATGTACTCAACAACTTTCATAATTGATCCATGATTATTTATACTCACTTTTCCAACTCGTTCACTTACTAAGTTGTCACTTCTCATTGTTCGTTCAACTCCTTTTTGTTTAATTATTTATTTTTGTAAGTTTGAGAAAGAATTATTTCTCAGAAGAGTATGTATACAATTCATCAACCTTACAGTCTAACAACTTAGCAATCCTGAACGCCATTTCTAATGTAGGTTTATTCTTGCCGTTAACCCAAGAACTCATAGTTTGCTTAGTTACACCAACAATTTGTGCCAAATCCTGATGTTTTAATTCTACTTCAGCTAATCTCACTTTTAATTTAGATTTAATCATATGCACCCAACCTCCTTTCAAAGATACTTGTATATGCTTTATTTTAGCGATTTCTCATGATTTGGCAAATTGATTTCATAAAAAGTTATAAGTTTTTCTTAATTTATTAAAATAAGGAAGTGGAAATATTGTCAGTCAGTAGAATGCTAAACAAAACGCCAACTGAAAATGAATACACAAACGTCTATGAGATTGAAACGGTGGATAAGAATCTAATCACTAAGCTAATCAAATCTAGATTTATAGGGGATGGGATTTACACTATGGAACAACTATCCCTAGTAGACTACAAGGAATTATATCTAACCTCCCCATCCTTTGATAAATATAGTTTTAAGCAATCTAATAAGGAATGGACATTTAACGAAGGGTGTGATGCATATGAGTTAATTTTAGAGAAACCAATGTTCATGCCATTAGACGTTGATCAGTTTGTGGGATTGTTTGAATCACTATCAGAAATTGAATATCCAATCTTCACTCAAGTATTACTTTGTAAACGTACTGACAATTGGAGAGAGGAGGCGATTCATCTATATGATCAGTTTCTTAAGGGCAATGAAAATCCCATTGACAATAAAATGGTTGTTAAAATGCAGGAAAACTTTCTCAAAGTGTTATCTAAGGTTGGAAACTTCAACATGAAACGAGAGCCTGTTGAAGAAATAGATAATAAGATTCTTCAGAACAATTATAGATTCGAATGTAGAATTGTAATTTTAGATAGCGAACACTCGGATAAATGTATCAAGCAGATTTACAGGAAATTAGGCGATTTAAATTTATTCAACCGCTTAGTCGTGAAACAATCTGAAAAGCCTAATTTCCTATTAGAATCAATAAATAAACGTAGATTCCAGTCTCAATATGTTAACCAGTTGCTTAGTGAGCAAGAATTGTACAGTTTACTGTGTAAAGAGGGAATAGAGAAAGTTGAGTCTCCATCTAAGAAGACAACTATTAAAGGTATTCCAATTAGCCTAGTAAAAACAATGCAAAGTAACCACTTATCTAAAGGAGTTGAGTGCTTACCTTATGACATTAGAAAAAAATTAGAAGTAGACCATAAAATTGTTGAAGAGATACAACAGGCATTTAGCAGAGTGAGGATATCCAAGCAAAAACTTGAAGTAGCAAATGTAGTGAGAGGAGCAAGACTACAGAAAATAGAAGTTAAAATTCCTTCTGACAAGAATTACTCTGATATTAAGAAAAACGTAGATAATCTTAAAGCTGCATTAGGTAAAGAATCATTAAGTATTGAAATAGGCGATAAACCAGAAACAGTAAATATATTTATTGCTTGCGAAGATACTGAATTAATTTATTTAAAACAAATTCTGCAAAGTAAAGAGTTCCAAGAGTTCTCAGAAAAAAGTATTTTACCATTTATCATCGGGGAAGATGTTGTCGGTAATCCATTGTTTGCTTGTTTATCTGATTTAAGACACTTATTGATTGCTGGAGCTACTGGATCAGGTAAAAGTGTATTCTTGAATTGCTTGCTAATTAGTCTAATCCTTTGTGTTAAACCTGATGAATTAGCATTGTATCTAATTGACCCTAAAATGGTTGAGTTAAAACCTTATGAAGGACTTCCGCAAGTTCGTGATGTAATTACTGATATGAAAAAAGCTGCAACACTTTTAGATAAACTAACTGTTGAAATGGATCGAAGGTACAAAGTTTTATCAGAACATGGATATAGAGATGTTCAAGGATACAATAAAAATGCTGAAAATAAGATTCCTTATATTGTTGTAGTTGTGGATGAGTATGCTGATTTAATAGAAACCAATTCAGAAGTAGAAACCTATATTCAAAGACTTGGAGCAAAAGCTAGGGGAGCAGGGATACACCTTGTCATTGCAACTCAGCGTCCATCTTCTGATATATTAGACGGTGCAATTAAGAGTAATTTACCTTCAAGGATTAGTTTTAAATTAGAGACATCTAGTGATTACTTGACAGTGTTCGGAAATGCAATCCCATTTAAACCATTAGGAAGAGGAGATGGATGTGCTAGAATTGAAGGATTACCAAAGACATATCAACGATTTCAATCTCCAATTATCACATTAGATGATGACGAGTGGATGAAGGTAATGGATAATTTAAAGGCAGTATTCATGGATATTGAACTATCAGAGTTAGAATTAGCTGAACCAATACCAGAAGATGAACCAATTGATAAGCTAAGGAAGATTATTGCTACAAGTGGGGAGTTACGCATATCAGAACTACAATCTCAAATGGGGATAGGGATTGGGAAGGTAACTGATTTGATGAGACAATTGGTGGAAGAAGAGTGGCTTGGAAGAGATGGTAAGAAGTATGTAATCAATGCGAACGAGGAGGAGATAAATAAATGGAAAATACAATGAATAAAGGAAACTTTGAATTGGTATCAACTTATCATACAGACCTTGAGGTGCAGTTTAATAAGGAGGAAATAATTAATACGTGGGAAATGGATTGGGACGATGACAATATTTACTTTAAGGTTAGCTCAGATGGTTGGATTACAAAAGTTAATCTAGACACCTGTGCAGTATATAAATATAGAATTGACCGAGTAGCACATTAACCTGTGCTGCTTTTTCTTATTGCTAAATAAATATAAATAATCTTGTAAACTAGTTGACGCTTTAATATAAATAAGCTATGATAAGAGTGTAAACTAATTTACAGAAAGGTGGGGCAATATGCTCTCAGGCAAGCAATTGAAAATCAAACGGATCATGTTAGATGTGGAAGCTAAGGCTATAGCAAGACAATTAGGTGTAAGTAAGTCATACATAAGCTTAATGGAAAAAGGAGAAAGAAATATACCTGAAGATAAATACATAAAGTGGATTGAATTTTTAGGAAAAGGAGAGGTGGAATCATTGAGTGAGTAAATATAGAGTGTTAATTTCCGATTGTATCATTAGAAATGAGGATGACATGGATATTAATTCTAAAGAGTTCTTACTCTATTACTATCTAAAAATTCTTCATGATAAACAAAAATCAACAAGTGTAGAATTAAACCATAGTCAATATATGTGTAAGTTTGGAATTAAGTCCAATCCTACATTCAAGAAAATGATAAGCAACTTGTATAAAAATAACTTAATAAATACAAATATAGATTCATTACCAAAGTCAAGCTTAATTAGTGTTGATTTAAATGAGGAATATATTAAGAAAGAACCTTTTACAATGATACACGTTAATTTATATTACCTAATCAAACAAATTGGTCATGAAGGTTTACGCTTAATGTATTATCATGAATCAAGAATAAACCGCAACAAAGATAATCAATACAGTTATGCCGGAATCAGAAAGATTGAAAAGGAAACTAAGATTAACCGTAATAAAATAATTGAATATCACGATATATTGAAAAAGATTAAGTTGTTGAAGGTTGAGGATAATGATTTAAATTGGACTGGAACATATGACGAATTTGATCAGGAAATAAAAACTAAATATACGAACAAATACTATCCACAATTAACCAACATTGAGAATTATAAATTTTCATAAATCGTGTCTTTTACGTTTTTGTAAGTACTGATTCTATATAATCTATAAGTCTATAAATAATACTATTATTATGTTCATTTTTTTATAGGAAAAATATTAACGCTATCTGCAATTTTTATGAACGCTATATACAAAAAATATGAACTAGATGAAAAGAGGAGAATTATAAATGGAAAATATAAAATTAGACTTAGACATTGACAATGAGTATGTTTATTTTAGAGTTCCTAAAAGAAAAGCTAAACGATTAGCAAAACCTAGTTTATACATGATAAATATCACAGACGAAATTATACATAGTGTACTATGGGGAGGAGAAGTTGTCCCGCATGGCAATACTGTTCCTGTTGAGGACGTTTTAAAAGAGATTAACGAAATTAGAAAAAATACATATGTTAAGTTAAAGAACGACTATCTTGGCAGAAGAGTGGAGATTGATGGTTACACGAAAAGAATATTTGGTTACATTACAGATATATCACTAGAAACGGGACTTGTTGAACACGGAAGAGGGAACATTCAACTAGACACAGAAAACGGATTAGCAGTTATGGATTTACCTGACGAAGAGAATCATAGAACTGAATTTGAATCAAAAATTGAATTAAGAGAGCAAAAATGGTTTGAAGAAAATTATGTTGACATTGCTGAATCTAGAGATAATTCTTTAAAAGAAAGTATTAAAATGACAAATAATAGTATACGTTCTGAATCTGATTTGGAAAAATATTTATCTACTAGGCTATATTTAATTGAAGAAGGAATGAGATTAGTAGCTACTCAGCATAATGTTAAAGGAGGAATTATTGATATTCTAGCTAGAGATAAAGAAGATCGTCTTTGTATTATTGAGTTGAAGGTAAATAAAAAAGCAAAAGATTTAGCATGGCAATGTATGTACTATCCGCTACAGTTTAAAGATGAGGAAGGTTTAAGGATGATTACGATTGCACCAGACTATGATCAAAGTATAAAAGTTGTCCTAGATAAATTGACATATGTAGAAGTTAAAACTTATCAAAACACAGATGATGGTTTCATAATTAAATAATCTAATACATATTAAACGGAGGGTAGCTTATATGCTGCCTTTTTTATTTGGATTTTTAATATGCCCCCTCTTAAATTTAATTTATTAAAAATAAATAACTAAATAATATTGACTAAGTATGGTTTTATATGGTATATTTAAATAGAGTAAGTTTATATAGGAGGCGGAATTATGAAACAGATTTCTATTAAAATTGGAGATATAGATGTTCCGGTTATGGTTGATGAAAATGGAGAGGAATGGTTTCCTGTTAGCTATATTACTATTAAATTGTTATTAAGAAATGGTAAAAATAGCATGTTAAATAAGCATAAAAGAGAAAAATATAGTAGTAATTTGATTAAGTCTGTTGTTAATTTTAGTGATAATAATACTCAAAAAACTACATGTATTCATGCTGATGCATTAAAAGAAATTTTAACTAAGTCACATGTGGGAAGATTAAATGTAGAACAGCGAAAAGCACAAAATAAATTGCACGAATACTTAGGTATTGAGTTGCTACCGACTGATCAACAAGATACTGAATATTATTTAAATGAATGGAAAAAAGAAATAGATGAATATACCAGTGATATTATTGATGCTGTTTCTCAAAATGAAAAAATTAAATATTATAGAATGTGTAGTAAGTGTAATAAACATTACCCTTTGACGTATACATTCTTTCCTGTCCACAATAGTGCAGATAAAGGATTCTCAAAAATTTGTAAAATGTGCGATAAGGGTTGGAGTCAATTTATTCATCCTGATGAAGATAAGTCAAAATTAATAAAAAATGATTATGAGTTGTATGAGGCTTTAAATAGTAATGACATAATGCTAATCTATAATTCTTATGTAAATGGAAAAATCACTCAGTTGCCACGCTGTTATCAGAACAAAGAATCATTTATGAGAATAATTAAAAACTTATACCACTCAGGAGTTTTAAACGAGAAAAAATTATTCATGGGCTATTTGACTAAACAAATGAAACTCATTAATGCGAGTGTTTATTTAACAATCACTGAAATTTATATAGAATTATTTGGTGAAAATTTCTATCATTATATTTGGAAATATCCGAAGTACACATTTAGGGAGATCAAGCTAACATACGAAATTGCTAATAATATATTGCGTAACTATATAAGAGAGCATGGAATTGTAATTCAAGATATTTTTAGTTTTGACTATACTAAATTGATTACACAATGTAAAATAAGAAAGTTGGTTGAAAGAGACGGTGGGTATTTCATTGTGCAATTTTTTAACCACAAGTACCCATATTATAAGTTTAAAAACAATTCACCGAATTATTATAAAGAAGAAAGAAACCTATTACATGATTTAAAATATCTAATAGAAACTGATTTAAATATAGATATAAATAAGATTCCATTATATTTAACCAAAATGACATTGCAGCGAAAGTGTAAACCTTTGTATCATTATATTGTAACTAATAAGAATGGATCAATATTTGAATGGGTAAATAAACTCTATCCAAATAAATTTATAGAAACTGATTTTGAAATTAATGCTTACAGAGAACAATTTGGATCAGACGAGGAATGTTTTATACACGAGGTGCTAAGAGAAAACTTTAATAATGTAATATACAATCAGATTCATACTAGTAGAACAATAGAAATAGATGGTATGATTCCTGACTGGATTATATTGACTAACACAGGTGGATTAATTGTTGAGTATTTTGGATTGTATATAGAAAGACAATATGGAAATAACACTAGAGTTACAGAATATATTGATAAAACTCATAAGAAAATAGAAAAATACAAGCAAATTAAAGGGTATCGTTACCTATTTTTGTACCCAGATGACTTAAATGATAACTATAAAGGGGTACGACAGAAAATAGCTAAATTACAAGGAAACGTTGATTTATCAATGGTTTAGGCGACTTTTACTAGTCGTCTTATTTGTTTTGAGAGGATTTATATGAGTGACAATCGTAAAAGTGTTGATATGACTAGGTTTGTAGGGGATTTAGGGTGACTGTTTGTGATTTAAGAAGGATACGATGAGATAAAAACTTAGTAGTATCAAGGCTTCAGTCGTTGCTTCACGATACATTTTTCGATATAAGATAATGGAAATTTTGATCTTAGATGAAATAGTCGTTTCGAAATTATTAAAATCTCTGTGACTCAATGTGCTATAGGGCATACGCTGTAAATAAATGGTAAAATAGATGTTATTATGCCCCCTCTATTACCCTTTAAAACGGTACTATAAGATTCACTATAAGTAATAAATGGTAAATAACTTCCAATTAGTTAAAATAGGATGAGATAAGCCAGCAACCAAACCATATCAAACTGAATTAAAAATTAATTCCTAGTCATGATCACTTATAGTTAATGAATACCCTACACGGGTATAAATCGTATAATAACAGGAAAAATCTACCCAATGTGTTATACTAAGTATAGAACAGATATCCACACTATCCACAGGTACATTATACGACTAACGTACTAGTTATACACAGCTTATCCACAATATGTTTATAAGTTTACCTTATCACACCTTATAATCAATCCTTATCATACATAATCCTTTACATAATACAAATAATTAACTATAATCTAACTGTATCCTATTTACGCATAGAAAGGAGTATAAGCAATGAAAGTAACTAAGCATACTAACAACACTAAACCCTGCAAACAATGCCATACATACGCACAAACAGCCTTTACAGTCATTATCAATGATCAATCATTCCTATTATGTGAAGAATGTAAGTATGAATTAA
>ENA-ORXC01000347-ORXC01000347.1-marine-metagenome-genome-assembly--contig:-NODE-347-length-35049-cov-3.805787_pt1 | contig 35049 bp, 41 predicted proteins | sample MGYA00237865_ERZ511478 | MGnify/ENA metagenome assembly ERZ511478
CCTCCACAAATTGCTGATAATCTTCAACTGCACGCTTGAAAGTAGAAAGAGGTTCTTGATATGAGTGCCTTCCTTTTTTATTCAAACTTCTAAAGCTGTAACTATCCTCATATTTATTGTATTTCTTTTCCTCCCACAATCCTAGCAATCCCCAGGTGTTAACAAATCCCTTAATTTCTTCCATATCATCTAAATCCAACTTTGCAAGTGCGGTATAAGGAGCAGCAGTATTATGTTCTATAGAAGTTGCTGGACGGTTATATAGAGAGGAATAATTTAATGGATTATAAAAGCATGGTTCTTCTCTACCAACACTTGTAATTATCATCCTCCCATTTTGTTCTTTAACATCATACGGCATTTTAAACCAAAAACCTAAATCTTCGAAAGCTTTTCTTCTCATGAAAACCTCCATTTTATTAAGCGGTTATTTATATTTTCCTATTAATTTTGCGGTGATATTATGATTGTAGTTCCAAAAAACAATAATTTCAATAATAAAATGGAGTTGATAACATGTATAAAAAAAACATGAAGTTGAAAAGCACAATAAAAAAAGCAGGTCTATACCAATGGCAAATTGCTGAGTACCTCAGCATAAATGAATGTGAATTCTCAAAAATGTGGAGAAAAGAAATAAGTGACCAACAACTACACGATATCCACCTTGCTATAAACTACTTGAAAGAAAAAAGTAATGAGACAGATAACAGGCTTCCGTAATGAGTGGATATATAAAAGATTATCGCCAAGAGCTAAAGAGCGATATCTGGTACATGCCACCTCTCTATCATCGAGTATGGCAGTACATTAAATACAAAGTTAATCACCAGGACTTCAGATTACCCATGCGTGACGGATCTCACTTGTTAATAAAGTCAGGTCAACACTTATCTTCCATAAGAACTATTGGGGAGGGTGTCAGCTGGTATGAAGGTCACAAGCACAAAATTCCTAACGCAAAAACGATAAAAACGATCCTGAATTGGTTAGAAGATAACCATATGATATCTATTGAACGCGGTAAGGGTAACAGGCAATATACTCTCATTACCCTTGTAAACTGGGATTCCTATCAAGCGACAGAAATTAAGGGTAACAGTAGGGTAACAGCAAAGTTACAGGACGTACCTATAAACAAGAATGATAATAATGAAAAAAAAAATATCATTGCCCACCTTAATGATGTTGCAGGTACGAATTACCGAGACACTTCTAAAAAGACACTTTCTTTAATCAATACACGACTAAATGAAGGATTTAAAAAAGAAGATTTTATTCAAGTTATCGACAAAAAAAACCTTGAATGGCATGGAACCGAAATGGAAAAGTATTTACGTCCTTCTACGTTATTTGGTTCAAAGTTTGAGTCATACCTCAATCAACCAGATGTATTAAAGCAAACAAGCGATCAACAAGCAATAATTATTGAAGAACTAAAATTAAAATACAAAGGCAGGAATGAATAAATGAATTACAGTATAACAATTGAACAAATCACACTTGAAAACGGCGACCTAGTTAATGTTATCAATGCAAGGGAGCTTCACGCTGCACTCGAGGTTCGCACTAGGTTTAACAGATGGATTAATAGACGGATCCAAAGTAACAATTACTCTGAGGAATTCGATTATTGGATTGAAGAAGAGGAACCTCTGTTCGTCAATTACCTAGTGACGGTGGATATGGCTCAAGAATTAGCTGCTCTTGAAAGAAGCCATTTGAGTAAGCCTGTGAGGAATTATGTAATCAAGATAAGAAATGAGCGTTTAGATTTCTTGCAATTTATGAAGTACCTCCAAGAGAGCCAAATACATGACCTTAACAAAGAGATAATAGAAATTCAGACGAACCACCTCAAATACCTACTTAACCAGTACAGCGAGGTTCAAGAACTCCATTATGTTGATGGCTACATTAAGTTTTTATCAGAATACAACTTACATTATGATACTGCCCACTTAACTGCTGGGGATATCTTTAGCTCTCGCTCGCTTCTAGAAAAAGCTATTAGTCTAGCAGAACAACTAATTAAAACTGGAAAGGTGGGGGAGCTAGCTAATGACTAAACCAGAACTTTTGGAAATCATGATAGCCTTGACCCATTTGTATGAGAAGTTCAGTTTCACTGAAGATACACTCGAACAATGGTATCCGTTCATGAAAAACATTAACCCTAACCATGTTAAAGAGAAGCTATACCTTCATGCCCAAAAGAACAAATATCCCCCAACTCTATCAGATTTACTTGTTTTCCCCCCACCTAGAAATGAATTCATCAAGAAGATAAAAAAATGGGAGGAGAAATCACATTGGTTGTAAATTTAGAAGCTGAACAAGCCCTCCTAGGTTGTTTAATCACTAATCCTGACGCAATTCGTTCCTGTCAAACAAAAAAGGAATTTTTCGGTGTTGAGAAACACCGAGAAATTTTCGAGGCAATCTTACGCTTAGAAACCAAAAGCTCTCCGATCGATCTGGTTACAGTTACTTCTGAATTGGGTGATAGACTACCTCAATTAGGCGGAGTTTCATATTTAAGTAAGATGGCGGAGTATGCAATAAGCAACGTGCATCTTGAAAATTACGAAGGACTCGTATGGAAAGCCTTCAGATTTAGAAAGGCAAAGGAGATTCTGAATAAATTCAATACCTCCGGCTCCCCGGATACGCTTGAGTTACTGATCGATGAGATGAGCTCGCTAACCGGTACGGGGTATTCAAAACAAAGTTTCGACCTTAAACACGAGCTAATATCAATCTGTGAAGAAACCGAAAATGATACAGGCTTGCTCTCTGGTGTTGGTACTGGAATAAATGAAATCGACCTTATGACAGGTGGACTCCAGAAAGGTGAACTTATTGTCATCGGAGCTAGACCTTCAATGGGGAAGACAGCGTTTATGTTAAACCTCGCAAATGCAGCATGTAATCAAAATGTAGTGGTTACGATTTTTTCCCTTGAAATGGGGGCTACTCATTTACTAAAAAGAATAATTAGCATGGTCGGTAATCTTGAAGGTGGGAAGTGGAAGAATCCATATAGATACTTTGCTTCTAGTGACTATGAACGATTGTCAACGGCTACCAGCATAATAGAAAATTATACCCTTTTCATACATGATCGGCCTGGTCAATCCGTACAAGATATCCGAAAAGAAATTGCTCAAGTGAAACTGGACTATGCAGATGCAGATCACTTAGTATTGATTGACTATTTGACGTTAATTAAACAAAGTGGGCGTTCTGATAACCAAACTCTTGCAATTGCAGAAATCTCAAGAGCACTTAAAGAAACAGCTCGTGAATTCAACCTTCCGATCGTCCTTTTATCTCAACTTAATCGAAGTGTTGAGTTTCGGGCTGATAAACGACCAATGATGAGCGACTTACGCGACAGTGGTGCTATAGAACAAGATGCAGATATCATCGCTTTCCTCTACCGTGATGATTATTATAGCGGACAGAGTACAGGACAGTCTGTTACAGAGCTCAATATCGCTAAGCATAGGAATGGACCCACCGGAGTAATCGAAATGCTTTTTGATAAAAATACAAGCTGCTTTTTGGATATGGGGGATAGGACAAATGGTAAATAAAAGTCTTTATGAACATTTTGTTGATGTAAGAACGCATGAAGATAAAGAGCAAAAGATACACGAATTTATAATGCAAATCTCTGGTAGCGCCTCAACTCACGGTGACATTATAAATGAATTGTATGATTTGGACGTGTTTTTGGATTTGGAACGAAAATTCAATTACACCTCGGAAGGAAGTGAAAGGAAATGGTAGTAAATACAGAAATTTCTCAAAGAAAAGAAAGAGCAATTATTGCATTGTTATCCGAGCCTTCCATTAAAGATGCTGCATTTATCGCAGGTGTCGGAGAAACCACCCTATTCCGTTGGCTAAAACAACCAGACTTCTTGACGGCCTACCGTGAAGCTCGGAAAGAAGTTATTACACAAACCATCTCTAGGGTTCAACAAGCCAGTGGTAAAGCAGTCAGCACGCTGTACGATGTAATGGATCATGAAGAAGCACCCCACAGTAGTAAAGTCTCTGCCGCTAAAATTATTCTGGATACAACCTTCAAATTATATGAACTTGAAGAACTATCTGTCCGGATTGAAAATTTAGAAAAACAAGCGAAGGCGAGTCTTTGAAATGTCATTAAATACTCGGTTAAAAGCATTGGAAGATTCTCTCTTCAAAAATCAAAAGAAGCAAATCGTTACTGTCTTCTTTGATGAAGTAGCCGATCTGATGAAAATCAAAACCAAAAACTTCCACGGTTCTATTCAGGAAGGCGAGCTCTACATTAAAGAATTTTTAACTGATTGTATCATAGTAAAACATCAGATCCCACGTCCACCAGAGGGATTAAAAGGAGATAACCATGAACCGATTTGAAAAATATCCAGAAATACTAAACGTATCAGATCTTCAGCAATTATTAGGCATTGGTAGAAGGCAAGCGTATGAGTTAGCCAATTCAGGTCAATTTCACACAGTAAGAGTGGGAGCTAGAATTAAAATATCGAAAGAAGTACTTCTCAACTGGCTTCAGGGTGAAGGGAAATCTTGACATCAAATTAGTAGCTGATTATGATGAAGGTGGGCGAACGCTGCTGCACCTCATCATATTGAGAAGTGCAGCTTGTTTCACAAAAAGCTGTACTTCTCTTTAAATTCTGAAGGAGGTTGACCGCAGTGTCAGGATCCGTAAAAAGAGAAGGAAACAGTTGGTATTATGTCTTCAGCTTAGGAAAAGACTCGAATGGGAAACGTAAACAGAAGAAAAAGCGTGGATTCAAAACGAAAAAAGATGCTCAAAAAGCTTTAACAGAAGCCATGAACTCTTTTTTTAAAGGGACGTACATTGAACCATCGAAAACTCTGTTTCAGGATTATTTAACAGAATGGTTTCAAACGAAACGCAGAAGCATAGGCATTCAAACAGCTCAAGTTTATGAACATTATCTAAACAGCAGGATTATCCCAAAACTAGGGAATATCGCAATAGCTGAACTATCCACCTTGCACATACAATCGTATATCAACAACCTACAAGAAAATGGACTTTCAAGTTCCACCGTGAAGAAGAATTACGAAATAATACGAAATTCACTGGAACATGCTATTGATTTTGGCCTTATCCAAAATAACGTTGCATTGAAGGTTAAACTCCCTAAAGCTGAGCGCAAAGAGCTTATGGTATGGGACGAAGATGAAGTAAATCGTTTCCTTCAAACAGCTAAGGAAGATCGTTACTACATTGTCTTTTATCTAGCTGTTACTACTGGAATGCGTCAGGGTGAAATACTCGGGTTACGATGGAGCGATGTAAATCTTAAGGACGGGCTTTTGAGTATTCGTCAAACACTTAGCCACGATGGGAAGACTTTCATTAATGGTGCGAAAACAAAAGCCAGTTTGAGAACAATTGCTTTATCAGAAGCGACAATAAAGAAACTTCAAAACCACAAGATGATTTCTTCCCAAGAAAAATTAGCAATTGGACCAGGATACCTCAATCACAACTTGGTAATATCTACACAAATCGGTTCACCAGTTAACCCGGCAAATATCCGAAGATCTTTTAACCGTTTAACTGAAGTAGCTTGCCTACCACGGATACGATTCCATGATTTAAGACATACCCATGCTTCCCTTCTACTTTCAAAAGGAATCAATATCAAGGTAATCTCAGAACGGTTAGGACACAGTAACATAAAAATCACTCTAGACACGTACTCGCATGTGCTCCCTACGATGCAAAAAGAGGCGATGCAAAAGCTGGATGAGATGGTTTTTTAGCAGTGTGTGACCAGGATGTGACCAAAAGCCATTTTCACGACCATCCGAAGACGGTACATGGATATATAGAAAAATAAAAAACCCTTATACATCAAGGGTTTTAACGGTTCTATATTCGATGGAGCATAGCGGGCTCGAACCGCTGACCTCTACACTGCCAGTGTAGCGCTCTCCCAGCTGAGCTAATGCCCCGTATAATGACAGCGATTTCCTGTCGACAAGATTCATTTTATCATAGCTATTATTGTGAGGGCAACTTGTTTTTTTAAATATATGAAAGTAGGATGATCTTATTCACACTTGTTTAGTTTCAAGAAACTATTGTGTATTGAGGATCTGATTCATGTTTGAAATGACAATCCATATCTCAAAAGCTCCTCAACATACAACCAAAGTCTAAAATGTATATTGAGGAGCTTTTAATCATTCCACTCTTCAAAGCTTTTCTTCTATTTGTTCCTGAGATTCTTCGTTGATGTCCAACTTTCTTTTTTCCAACTCCAGTTTCTTTTCTTCTATCTCTAATTTTTTCTTCTTCAAGTCAAAATTCATTACAAAATATAAAAAGATAAACGTCATTCCAACGATTACGGATATAAATAAAAATAGGTTCAACCTGATCTCCTCCTATTAGCTTCGTTCTTTAAATATACTTATGTGTATCCACATCATGTTCATTTTTCTTTAGTTAGCCTGCTCCATTAGTTGATTAAACCGCCTTACCTCTATATGCTGAGTGATGCTATACTAAAAGTTAAATACAGTCATGATAAGGGAGATGAATCCATGAAAGATGTCCTTATCCAGTATATGAAACGGTTTTCCGATCTCAGTGAATCCGAATTAAGAAAACTAACAATCGATATTCCTGTTGCTACGTTTAAGAAAGGAACGATCCTTTTACATCAAGGTGAAGTTCCTGACAAATGCTATTTTGTTTTAGAAGGTTGTTTGCGGCTTTACGGTGTTGATAAAAATGGAAATGAGAATACGTTCAATTTCTATACTGAAGAACAAAGTGTGACAATTTTTAATCAGCATACTCCTGACAAAGTTTCTCCATACTCTCTTAGCTGTTTGGAAGACTGTACGCTTCTTATCGGTGATTTATCGACTGAACAAGAAGCCTACGACATGCATCCGGTGTTAGAAGAACTGACTCGCAAAATGATTGAAGAAGATCTGGGTGCGATGAGGGATGATTTCTCCTCCTTCATTTCCTCGACGCCAGAAGAGCGTTATCAAAACTTGATGGAAAAAAGACCAAATTTAATTAACCGGGTTCCCCAGTACCAACTAGCAAGTTACTTGGGAATCAAGCCAGAATCTTTAAGCCGGATTAAGAAACGATCCGTAGCTAACCTCAGAATTGTTGATTAGTCCACCGTTACTTTTCTTCCTTTTACCAATAACCAGATCCCAAAACCTAATTCACCGATGACCATGGGACCCATAAGAATTAATTCTAATAGCCCAGTAACGTTTTCAATTTGGGGGATAAAATGGTACATGAAATGAATAAGCGAGTAGCTGAAGCCTGCTATTATGACAAGAAGGCTAATCACTTTTGGTATCTTTGTTGTATTCCATGCTATCAGGCCGTCTGCGATCAGATGAAGCCCAAAAATGATTAATCCAAATGACCAAATTGCTTCAAAAGCTGTGATAGAATCCATTGCTTGCTGTGCCACAGTATCCGATGATGTACCTAACTCTGCATTTTGAACAACAGAATTGGTTATCACAAGATCTGAAACGGCAATGGCTAGAATGACTGTGTAAAGGAAACGAAGCCCACCGGCTAATAATGCGTAACCAGGATGGAACGGTTTCAAGAACAGATAAAACCCCCATGATACAATTAAATCCATGATGATAATGATGAGCCATCCAAGTACCTCAAGACGAAACAAACCTTGAGATGCCTGGATGTTTTTTAATGTCGTGGCCGCATCTCCCTCAACGACTAATGAACTGTGCACATACCCTTGAGCAAAAATTGCAGCAACTGTCATGACAAGTAAGGCAATACCAGAAAAGACTGCTGCTTTCTGCTGCATGTTTTGATTCGTTGTTCTCCCTAACCCCATATAAGAGCCTCCTCGACTTTGATGTTAAATCTATTGTATTTTGTCTGAGGAAGACTTTCATTGACTTAAATCAAGGAAATTGCCCTTTTAGAAATTTAAGCATGGACTATTCTATTCGACTGTGAGCTTTCATGAATAACTCCACTTAAAATCACGACTCAACTTTTAGAACATAGCTCTATCCTCCCAAGCCAATGGTGCTATTAAAAGGGTTAGCAAAGGAATTTGTGAAGATCTGTTTAGGTCGAAATCCTTTTGAACCATGTTAGGTGCTTTGAAATAATTGGAGTACGGGTTTGTTAACGAACTAAAATAAGGTTGGTGATGAAGCGACATGTTGAAAAAGATTAGTCCTGCGGGAGTTTTATCATTGGCCATGCTGATGGGGTGCTCCGCTGAAACGGAGAAGAAAATCGACGAAGCAGAAGATGTGACATGGTCATATGTAGGAGAAACTGGGCCATCCAATTGGCATACGTTGCACCCTGAGTATGCGGCATGCGGTGAAGGAGAAAAGCAGTCTCCAATAAACATTGACGTTTCAACTGTTGAACTGAACGATGATTTAGAAGCACTTGAACTCACGTACCAATCCACTCCATTTACATTAGAAAACAACGGACACACTTTTCAACTGACGGATCCAACTGGGGAAAACAGCATTGAATTACAAGGAGAAGAATATACCTTACAACAATTCCATTTCCATATTCCAAGTGAAAATACATTGAACGGTAACCATTTCGAAATGGAAGGCCACCTTGTTCATAAGAATGAAGCTGGTGAACTGGCTGTTCTCGCCTTCCTTATTGAAGAAGGTGAAGATAATTCAGTCTTAGCTGAAGCCTTTTCAAGTATCCCTTCCCAGAACAATAAAGAGGAGCTTAATATAAAGCTGGATTCATTATTGCCGGAAGACATGTCTACATTCCGGTACAGCGGTTCGTTAACGACTCCTCCTTGTTCTGAAGGTGTTAGCTGGGTTGTTCTCGAAGAACCAATCGAGCTTTCAGAACAGCAAATTGAGGCATTTTCCGAAAGTTTTCCCCATGGGAATGCAAGAGATCCTCAACCTTTAAATAAGAGAGAAGTTTACGCGGAATAGTCTACTCTCCATCAAAGAAACCCTCTTGCGGATGCAAGAGGGTTATTCCTGTTAAATAAACGTCTAAACAACAAAAGAAACGCCTCACCAGCGTTTCTCCTCTCTTATCTTCTCTCCCTACTCGTTAAACCCATCGCTACAAATCGTACAATCAATGACGCCACAATACTATACACAACAAGGGCAAACACCGCAGAAAATTCTACAACATAGCCACCGGCAAATTCCGTCGTTGGAAAGATGTTTCTGAATGGATATAATAATGGCGCTGAAAAGTCATAAATCCACTGAACGAATGGAGCTGTGGGGTTTGCGCTGAATAGTTTCAGTAATATGCGAATTCCGAGAATCGCTTCGATGATACCGAAGATGAGGCGTACGAGCGATACGAGGAATGATGATAGTGCTCTCATATTTCTTCACCCTTTTTGTCCTGTCATAACCTTTCTTTACCCTGTCGCGATGGATCACACACGTGTCGTTTTTTTCCAGTGATTGATGGGCATAATGGAAGTGGAGAAAGGAGCGTTTTGTTTTGAGATTACGTGACTTAGTTTATTATATATCGCGGTATCCTCCTGTATTACAACTCGGTGCGCTGATCGTTGTGATTTTAATCACGATGGGCTTTATTATGCATTTGGTAGAGCCGGAGATGTTTCCGACCGTTTTCGATGGGGTGTGGTTTGCGATTGTCACAGCTTCTACGATTGGGTACGGTGATACGTCACCTGAGACGGTAAGAGGAAAAGCGTTTGCGATGGTATTTATCATGTTTGGTGCTGGATTTATGACGTTTTATATGGCTAAGCTTGCTTCTTCCTTTGTGATGACGCAGGGGGCGCTTGGACGTGGAGAGCGAAGTTACGAACGAGCCAATCACGTGGTGGTGGTCGGATGGAATTCGCGGAGCAGGCATACGATCAAAGCCCTTTTATCCAATCAGCCGGAGCGATCCATCGTCCTCATTGATCATTCGCTTACGGAAAACCCTCTGCAAAAAGAAGGGATTCATTTTATTCGAGGTAATCCTGGTGAGGATCGTACACTGCGAAAGGCAAAGGTAAGTGATGCGCATACCGTCTTGATTACAGCCGATCAGTATAAAAGTGAAATGGAAGTGGATATGCAGACCATCCTCACTCTTTTAACCGTGAAAGGAATCAACCCTTCTGTCTATACGATTGTAGAGATTCTATCACCAGAGCAAATTGTGAATGCCCAGCGTGCGGGGGCGGATGAGATTGTTGAAAGTGCTCATCTCCTTAGTACCGTTATGACCAATAGCGTCTTTTCACACGGAATTTCAACAACATTGCTTGAAATGCTGACTCATTTAAAGCCGAATCAGCTGGATTTTATGAAGGCGGAGGCTTTCAGTGAGAAATCCTTTTGTGATGTGGCTCAACAATTAAATGAAAAAGATATTCTGATGATTGGTGTAAAAAGAGGAAGCGATCTTGTCATGAATCCCTCCCCTTCGTTTCTTATCGAGTCAGATGATCTCTTACTCGTCATTCACACATAAGACGAGAGTGCTGCGTCAAACTCTTTCACGTAACGCTCTCCGTATTTCAGCCACTTTTCATCAATTTCAGCATCTTTATCGGTTGGTTCCTGAAACTGGTTAAAGGACGCTGAGATATTTCCGATGTTTCCTTCAGGATCGACACCTGCCTGGTACATATGAGAGAGCATGAACGGCTGGCCGATTTCTACAATGGCGCCATCCGCATCCAGCTCTTTTTTCACGGCTTTGATCGGTACTCGTAGAAAAAGATAACCGTCTTCGTCATCGATTTTATAGTCAAAGTAGCCTTGATCATATTCCCAGCCTCCTCCGTAGCTATAGCCTAGCTGACGAAGTTTGTCCTCCATAATGCTAAGTTCAATCGTTTTCCCTTCGAGCGCCGAATTCATTGGAATCATGTGTACTTCCTCCCTGTTTACGTAGTCTACGCTTATCGTGTCCAAACAGGGGAATTTCATGATAAAAAAGCGCAAGCGGGTAGGCGCTGAAGTTAGATTAAAAAAAGAGAGCGCAGCGGCGCTCTCTTTAATTCGTTCTATTCGTTAGTCTTAAGGCGATCCTCAAGCTCTGCTTTTTCTTTTTCGAATCCTGGTTTGCCTAGAAGCGCGAACATGTTCGTCTTATATGCTTCTACTCCTGGCTGATCGAATGGATTCACGCCAAGAAGGTAACCGGAAACGGCACATGCTTTTTCAAAGAAGTAAGCAAGGTAACCGAAGTGGTAAGGCGTCATTTCAGGGATGTTCACGATTAAGTTCGGAACGTCACCATCTGTATGAGCAAGCATTGTACCTTCGAATGCTTTCTGGTTAACAAAATCCATCGTTTCCCCAGCAAGATAGTTCAGCTTATCAAGGTTTTTGTCGTCTTCTTCGATTGTAATCTCATGACGAGCTGTCTCAACGTTCAATACGGTTTCAAACAGGCTACGACGACCGTCTTGAACGTATTGTCCCATGGAGTGAAGGTCAGTTGAGAAGTCGACTGATGCAGGATAAAGACCTTTGTTGTCTTTTCCTTCACTTTCGCCAAAGAGCTGCTTCCACCACTCAGAGAAATAGTGTAGAGATGGCTCATAGTTCACAAGAAGCTCGATGTTCTTGCCTTTGTTGTAAAGGGCATTTCGAACCGCTGCATACTGATAAGCTTCGTTTGAAGCGATGTCAGATGTGTTCAGATCATCTTGCGCGTCTTGAGCACCTTTCATCATTTCTTCAATGGAAATTCCGCTTGCTGCGATTGGAAGAAGTCCAACAGCCGTAAGTACAGAATAACGTCCACCAACATCATCAGGAATCACGAAGCTTTCGTATCCTTCTTCGTCAGCAAGTGTTTTAAGTGCACCTTTTGACTTGTCTGTTGTTGCATAGATACGACGACGAGCTTCTTCTACACCGTATTTCTCTTCAAGGAACTTACGGAAAATACGGAACGCGATCGCAGGCTCTGTTGTTGTACCTGACTTAGAAATAACGTTAACGGAAACGTCTTTTCCTTCAAGAACGCTGAAGAGATCCTTCACGTAAGTTGAGCTAATGTTGTTTCCTACGAAGAAAACTTGTGGTGTTTTACGCTCTTCTTTTGTTAGCACGTTGTAGAAAGAATGGTTCAGCATTTCGATCGCTGCACGAGCGCCTAAATAAGAACCACCGATCCCAACAACGACAATGACGTCAGAATCTGATTTAATTTTCTCAGCCGATTTCTGAATGCGTGAGAATTCTTCTTTATCATAATCATGCGGAAGCGTTAGCCAGCCAAGAAAATCGCTGCCAGCTCCTGTTCCATTATGTAGCGCTTCGTGTGCAGCCTTCACTGCATCCGCCATGTATGTTACTTCATGTTCGCCAACAAACGACAATGCTTTTGAATAATCAAAACTTACTTTCGAAGTCATAGTTAGCCTCCAATTATCATTTTTTGTTCAGTACCCACATTTTACTTTAGCCCAAGACCTAGTCGAAATCAAGAACGCCGATCCATGTAAGCGATTACCTGAGAAGATTTCTTTCTAATCTCCTTTGACCTTGTGTCCTTATTCACTTCAGTGTACAAATTTCTTTGCTCGATTTTTGACACATTCGATTGAAACCAGAGTTTCAATCGCCTTTAAGCGGAGCTTAAAGGTCGCTGTGTTCGGCAGCCCAGGTGGGCAAATTCATTTTGCTCTAACCTGGGCTGCCGAACACAGCGTAAATGGGTCAAAAATCACACAAAATTAAACATCATAAAAAAAGAACCGCTCCAAAACGGAACGGTTCTTATCATTTCATCTTATAGAGAAGCTTTCAAAATCGCCATCACATCGTCGCGCTCAAGAGACTTGAAATTACCGAACGCGCCATTAGCCATCGCACGGTCAGCAATCAAATCAAGCTGGCTATCGTCGATGTCGTAATCAGCAAGACGGTTTGGTGCACCAAGGCTGCTCCAGAACGCGCTTAGCTTGTCGATCCCTTCAAGAGCGATATCGCGGTCAGATTTACCTTCTTCGCTTACGCCAAGAACTTTGACAGCAAGACGCTTGAATTTATCAACATTCACGTCAAGGTTGTGTTTCATCAAGTTCGGGAAGAGAATCGCCAAACCACCAGCATGTGGAATATCGTATACAGCTGATACGGCGTGCTCGATGTTGTGAGAAGCCCAGTCACCGCGGACACCCATCTGTAGTGATTGGTTTAGCGCTACTGTACCACTCAACATAATTGTTGCACGGTGGTCGTAGTTTTGCATATCTTCAAGAAGCTTAGGAGCAGTATTCATCACTGTTTCAAGTACAGAGAACTGCATATTTTCTTGAAGCTCTGTATTTGATTCAGGGTGAAGGTATTGTTCAAGTACGTGAGACATCATGTCCACCATGCCGTAAACTGTATGGTTTTTCGGCACTGTGTACGTGTTCTCAGGATCTAGAATAGAGAATTTCGGGTGAACAAGTGGATGTCCCCAACCGTATTTCTCTTGCGTTTCCCAGTTAGTGATAACAGAACCTGGATTCATTTCTGAACCAGTTGCTGCTAGCGTTAGGACTGTACCGAATGGAAGAGCGGCTTCAGGGAAAGCTTTTTTCGTTACGAAGTCCCAAGCATCTCCATCATATTTAGCTCCAGCAGAAATCGCTTTTGTGCAGTCAATAACACTACCGCCACCTACTGCTAGGATGAAATCAATATTGTTTTCTTTACAAATGTCGACACCTTTATGAACAGTAGATAGGCGTGGGTTTGGTTCAACACCGCTAAGTTCAAATACTTCAGCACCGATTTCGTTTAATGTGTTCATTACGCTATCGTAAACACCATTTTTCTTGATGCTTCCTCCGCCATAAACAACGAGGACTCTTTTTCCGTATTGTGGAACTTCCGTTTTGAGCGCTTCAAGCTGCCCTTTACCGAAGATCAACTTTGTTGGATTTTGGAATGTGAAATTATTCATTGTTATGTCCTCCTTTAATTCAAATCACGTTTATCCCAGCCTTAAGGCGCAGTAAACACTCACCTTTAGCCTTTAGTAAAACAAGAGGTTAAGGTGAGAATGAACTGCCCCTAAAGGTCCGATTCGTTCAACTAACCGTCAGACGACGGAAGTTTCACTTTATTATGCCTCATCAAATTTTAAAAATAAAGCAATCTGCTTGAAGGAAGTAAGTGGAGATTCAATGTATAATATTGTGGATTTTATCTCATCTTATAAATGAATCATTATGTTTCTTAATAAAAGGAGGGTGTCTTTTGAGCACACTACAACGAGTCGCACTTGGGTTAGTTATCATCGGAGCGATCAATTGGGGACTCATTGGATTTTTCCAATTTGACCTTGTAGCAGCGATTTTTGGTGGGCAAAATGCTGCACTAGCACGCATTGTCTATGGTCTTGTTGGGCTGAGTGGACTATATTGCCTAACGCTACTTTTCAAACCTACTGAAGAGCTTTCACATGATCCAGATCGTGCGACAACATAAATCAAAAAAAGAAGGCAGCCGATTGGCTGCCTTCTTTCGTCATTCCTTACTTCTTAAGGCGCTTGTTCAATTGAGCTTGACGGTCGTTAGATTCTTTCAACCAGTCTTTAAGCTTATCTTCAAGCGTGTTGAAGCCTTGTGGAGAAGAAGTTTGTTGTGGTTTCTTGTTTCCGCCGCTCGGTGCTGCCGGGCGAGGCTTTCTTTCCGGACGCTCAGGTTTAGGCTGAGTAGCACGGATTGAAAGAGAGATTTTACCGGAACCTTCTTCAATGTTAAGGATTTTAACCTTAACTTCGTCTCCTACAGTAAGTTGATCTTCGATATTTTTTACGTAGCCGTGAGAAATTTCAGAAATGTGAACTAGACCTTGCTTTTGGTCGTCAATTGCAACGAAAGCACCAAAAGGCTTAATACCAGTTACCTTCCCTTCTACGATATCACCGACGTTATATTGCTCTGCCATGAAAACACTCCTAACAAATTTTTTCAACTTAACTAGTATAACATAGATGTCGAATCTAGACAAAACATCATACTGGCCTTTTCTAAGAATCATACCCTTCCAGTGAAGGAATAGCAAGACATGTGAATAGTATAAAGCATTTGTTTTCAAATTAAAATAATCAGATACCTAAGTGATCATGTCAATGATAGCAACGCTTCAAGCAGGTGGTAAATAAATACATGAATATTTGATATTGACTGAATTCTTTCCGCTCGCTATAGTGTTAAAATGCCATTCAATTGGACTTACTATATTGTATGAGGTGACAAGAATGAAATCAAATGATCAATGGTCGTCAAGATTCGGATTTATTCTGGCTTCAGCTGGGTCAGCAATCGGTCTTGGTGCACTGTGGAAATTTCCATATATGGCAGGTACAAACGGTGGAGCAGCATTTTTCCTTGTTTTTCTTCTTTTCACTGTTTTAGTCGGAGCACCGATGCTACTTGCTGAATTTGTCGTTGGTCGACACTCCCAACAAAACGCCGTTTCTTCTTATCAGTCGATTTCTGGTAGTGCAAAATGGAAATGGCTCGGATATCTCGGCGTAACGGCATCCTTCATTATCTTATCCTTCTATAGTGTTATTGGTGGATGGGTGATTACGTACTTAACGAGAAGCTTCTCAGGATCTCTTACCGGACTTCCAAATAGCCGCTATGAAGAACTGTTCGGAGAAATTATCGGCAGTCCTTCAACAGCACTCCTGACGCAAGCGCTATTCCTAGCGATAACCGTAGCGATCGTGCAATTTGGGGTTCAAAAAGGAATCGAAACAGCAAGCCGTTATATGATGCCAGCCCTTTTTATTCTTTTTCTAGTGCTTGTTGTTCGTTCTCTCTCTCTAGAGGGTGCAATGGAGGGCGTTTCTTTCTTCCTGAAACCTGATTTCTCGATGCTATCAGCTGAAGGCGTTCTAGACGCGCTTGGTCAATCGTTCTTCGCGCTCAGTGTCGGTATATCTTTAATGGTGACGTACAGCTCTTACCTTGATAAAAAAGCTGACCTCACCGGTTCCGTTGTTTCAGTCGTTAGTCTAAACGTATTAATTTCATTTCTTGCTGGACTTGCCATCTTCCCTGCTGTCTTCGCATTTGGCTTTGAACCAACAGAAGGACCTGGACTAATTTTCACCGTTCTTCCTGCAGTGTTTAACCAAATGGCGTTTGGCGGATTGTTTTTTACCGTTTTTCTAGCGCTTTTGCTCTTTGCAACGTTAACTTCTGCTTTTTCTTTGATGGAGATTATCGTTTCTACGGTAACACGCGGTGAAGGAAAGCGTAAAAAAGCATCCTGGATCGCAGGATTATGCGTATTCCTACTTGGAATTCCATCCGCTTTATCATTCGGTGTTCTTGGAGACATTTCCGTATTTGGCAGAAGCATTTTTGATACGATGGACTTTCTAGCAAGTAACTTATTAATGCCGATCGGGGCTCTCTTGATTTCTGTCTTTGTTTCTCGAAAAATGAAGCGAGAGATCCTGGCGGATGAAGTGATGATGTCTTCCAAAATAGGGCGCGTGATCTTCCCCATCTGGTACGGACTCATACGTTATTTTGTCCCAGCAGCCATTACGATCGTACTTATCACATCATTACTTTCATATTAATTTTAAAAAAGAGGTATATTCTTCATATGATCTGGGAATAACAGTAGTAGTAAGCTATCTATATTCCCCCTTTTGAAAGACGAGGCCAACGCCTCGTCTCTTTTTTTGTCTTCGAACGATCTTCTCTCATACGTCAACTAGGATAAACTTCACCTAAGTAAGCCAAACTTTAAATAGCAAATGCAGGAGAGGAGATGAAGAGTGTGTTCGAAACTAGGAAAGAAAAAGTACAGCTCGACAAAGTGACATTGTCTTATGAGTATTACAAACACCCGAACCAAAAAGCTCAAACACTGGTCTTCATCCATGGGTTCCTTTCCTCTTCTTATAGTTTCCGCAAACTTTTTCCTCTTCTTCATGATCATTACAGTTTATTGAGCTTTGACTTACCTGGATTTGGTGAGAGTGAAAAAAACTGTGACATCCATTACTCCCTACATGAGTATGCCGCTCTCACCAACCGCCTTTTAGAAAAAATGCAAATTTCTAAAGTGGTTTTGATCGGTCATTCGATGGGCGGTCAAATCGCGCTTCGTACTTGTATCCAACACCCGGAGCGCGTTGAGAAACTGATACTGTTATGTAGCTCAAGCTATATTAAATCATCATCGCTAGGACTGAGAGTTTGTTCTTATCTTCCTTTTTTTCCATACTGTCTCAGCTTATCAATGAACGCCATTAATTTAAGAAAAAACTTCGAACATCTTGTCTATGATCGGAAGTTTCTTACTCAACAAGTGATTGACGGCTATACGACAAGTTTTAATGAAAAAGGCTTTTTCTTAGCACTAAGTCGACTGATCAGGGATCGGGAAGAAGATTTAGCTTCAACAACGCTAAACAAAATCAACTTTCCAATTTTATTAATTTGGGGAAGTGATGACCGTCTTGTTCCACTTCGGGTCGGAGAACGCATGAAAAAAGACCTGCCGGATGCAGATCTCCTTGTTTTCTCTCATACTGGCCATTTAATACCGGAAGAAAGACCTCTCGAAACATCAAAGGCAATTCGACATTTCCTTCATGAAAAATAACGGCGCCTCGAGGCGCCGTTATTTATTTGGAACCAATTGTGGTTCTTCTTTTAATAAGATGCTTAAGAACCCAGAAGTTACGAGAAAGGCAGCTGGTATAATATAAAAAATCGACAAAAATATGATTCCGCCTGCTGCTGAAACAAGCAGACTGAACCCTCCTATAATCGGTCTTGTTTTCACAAAATAACAGCCCAATACGGCAAATGCGGGAAAAATAAAAGCAGTTAGAAATGAAATATCTTTGACTTGAATTAGAGGTATCACATTAAACCTTGAGAGCACTGCTGCGATAATGCCAAGAACACATCCTGCAACGGCCAGTTTAAACATGCGTTTTTGTTTCATTTTATTCCCTCTCTCATTTTAAACCTTACTCTTCTTAACAATCTATTCGAGTTAAAAGCGCTTCATCCTTCTATTATTCTATACTTTCCACTAATCGTTTCCATTTTAACATGAAATTTCAGTCTTAAGGCGGAGTAAACTTCAATCGAAAGCAACTCCCACTGTCCTTCATCTTGATATACACTAGAGTTAACAGGCTGCCATTATCGTAACAGTGTTTCATGCTAGAAACTAGTATCAAATGAGACCAGTCTATCTCAACATTCCTTAAAAAGGAAAGTATTTCTTTAAGATTATCGTAGTATAAAGACTTATTCAGAAATATGGCAGGAAATAAACATACTGCTGTCAAATATGTTCACTCATAGGAGACAGAAGGAATTGGGGAGATTACATGAAACGAATTCAAACAGGACGATTCCTCGTAGCAACTTTCTTTGTAAGTCTGGGAATTTTTCTTCTTCTTATAAATCTCGGCATTATTTCCATGGAAATGACGGAAGCAATTGTCTTTTTTTATCCGTTTTTGTTGCTTCTGCTCGGAGGAAAATATCTTTTGGAAGCATTGATGCCTTCCATGAAACGAAAGAAATGGACAACTGGCACTCTCTTATTCATCATTGGCCTACTTCTCGTTCTTGATCGTTTTGAAGTGATTCATTTTACCCTTTCGAGCATTTGGAAACTGTGGCCGCTCATTTTTGTATTGATCGGTTTTAAGATTCTTGGACAGTTCCGGAAAGTTCAAGGATTTAGTCTAGTTAGAGACCATTCCTACAACAAACCGAATTGGGAAGTTCGCTCGATGTATGACTGGAGTTTTGTATGCGACTACGACTTTGATTTTTCAACAACTCTCATCCCAGAAAAAGAAACCGTCATTCATCTCTCCGGATTTGTTGGTGACATTAATGTGATTCTTCCAGAAGATCTTCCATTTCGAATCGATGGAAGTGCCAAGGTTTTATCCGCAACAATTGATAAACACAATCAGGATAATGTTGGAAGAGGACAGGCCATCACTTATGAAACGGATGATTTTAACGATGCTCTTCAGCGCATCGTATTTTATCTTGATTTTTCCGTGCTTGACTTACGAGTTGATCGGATTTAAAGGAAGGTGCAATCAATGTGAACAAATCCACTTTACGATGGAAGTTACTTAAGTCGATTCTTTTTACAGCTCTTTTTACAGGAATTCTTTATTTCCTCTTTGTCCAAATAGGGTTATTTCTTCATCCCGGGTTTGTATCACTCTGGTTTAGCTTACTTTCTCCCCTCTTCGTCATGTTGCTAGTGATCGTATTGGGAAGTTACTTCAGCTACAAAGATACCCTCTCGATTCGAAATCGACTCGAAGATATTTCCACGCAAATCATCACGTTATCGAGAGGAAGATTTACTGAAAAGATAAAACTTACGGAAGAGGATGAAATTGGACGGATTAGCTTCGAGTTAAATGAACTCACTGACAAACTACAGAAGCAGGTAACCTCTCTCCAAAATTTAGCTAATCAGAAAGCTGACTTAGCCGAAAAAGCGAGAGGGGCTGCCATTATTGAAGAACGTCAGCGCCTTGCTCGAGACCTTCACGATGCTGTTAGTCAACAGCTGTTTGCCTTAAATATGATGTCTTCTGCTTCTATTAAAATGATGGACCGCGACATCGAAACAGCCAAATCCCAAATGGTCGATGTGGCAGACCTCGCTAGTAAAGCACAAGTCGAAATGAGAGCGCTTCTCCTTCACCTTCGTCCGATTCATCTATCAGAAGATACTCTCTGTGTCGGCATCAGAAAGCTTGTGGATGAACTCGAAAAAAAATCTGGCGTCACTTTCCACCTTACACTTGATGAACTACCGGAACTTCCTGGTGGAATTGAAGAAAACTTATTCCGTATTGTCCAAGAAAGTCTCGGAAATGCTTTGCGCCACGCTGAAGCTTCTGTGATTCGAATTACTGTGAAACTTAAGAAAAAGCAATTTTTATTACATATCAAGGATAATGGAAAAGGGTTTGAACTGAATGAAAATAAAAAAGGGGCATACGGTCTCGATTCAATGCAAGAACGTAGCGATGAAATCGGTGGACAGTTTCGTGTCTCATCTCGTCCAGATGAAGGCACATTAGTCGAAGTACGTGTGCCATTGGAGGGATAACCATGACAGATGAAATTAAAATGATGATAGTCGATGATCATGATATGGTACGTAAAGGGTTAAAAGCGTATCTTCTAACGGAGCCTGATTTCCAAATTATTGGCGAAGGTGCAAATGGCAAAGAAGCAGTATCGCTCGCAAATGAGCTTCATCCTGACGTGATTTTAATGGATCTCATTATGCCGGAAATGACAGGCATTGAAGCGACAAAAGAAATAATGGCCACTCTTCCAAATACAAAAATTATTATTATCACGAGCTTCTACGATGATGAACAAGTTTTCCCTGCCATTGAAGCAGGCGCTTTTAGCTACTTGCTTAAAACAGCCTCAGCGGATGAAATCATCGCTACGATTCGAAAGGCAATCCAAGATGAAAGCGTCATCGAGCAGAAAGTGGCGCAAAAAATGATGAATCAACTACGTTCGAAACCAAAGAAAGCGCTACATGAAGAATTAACTAAAAGAGAAAAAGAAGTTCTTCTTTTAATTGGTGAAGGAAAAACGAATAGCCAAATTGCAGAAGAATTGTATATTGGATTAAAAACGGTTAAAACCCACGTTAGTAATATCCTTGGAAAACTCGGTGTAAATGATCGCACCCAGGCCGCTGTCTACGCCATCCGAAACGGTATGGTTCGGTAAGCAAACCTGCTTGTTTTTGACACCTCTCTCAATCCCTACGCATTTACTATAATGAGTAGCGATTTAAGGAGGAAACAAGCAATGGCAGACGATTATAAAAAATGGTCAGAACTTCCGTATGCTGGTGAACAAAAGCCCCCTCATAATCCAGAAGAACCATATGCGGGATCGTGGCCGGATTACTACCTTCGTAACCAACCACCAGGGCGTTTTGCTACCCTCAATGGAAGACCAATACGACTGGACATCCAACACCCTTCATCGATTGATTGGGATAAGGAACTAATAAAGGTTAAGCATGCCGAGAAGCACCTTACACGGAAACAGGCAACGATAGCAGAATATTGGGGAACAGGAGTAGCGAGTAAGCAATGGACACCAATTATCGATAAACTTATTGACACATATGGTGTGACAGCTCCACGCGCAGCAAGAATTCTAGCCGCTACTTCAGCAGGTATGAATGATGCATTTACAACAGCCTGGTATTTAAAGTACCGCTGGAATGTTGCAAGACCAAACCAGCTAGACCATGAGTTGGAGACACTCCTCTGCACACCGAGACATCCGACATATCCATCCGGACACGCAACGATTAGCGGAGCAACAGCCGAGATCTTATCCTACTTCTTTCCTACCGAAAAGGAGCGATTAGTCGAGCTCGCCAAAGAGTGTGCTGACTCAAGATTGTACGCCGGTGTTCATTTCCCTGTTGATAATGAAGAGGGTCTTCGCCTTGGGAAGCAAATTGGTTCTATCGTAGCTTCAGAGCTAAAGAAAGAGGAGAATAGCCGTGGTCAATCGATTGACGTCCCATACCGAGAAAATCGCCACGCGAAATTAACCCCTCCACCATATAAACAGGTGATTGATTACGAATTTGATTCAACCTGTGATTCAAGTACAGAAAACCCATTTGCACATCAGCATGACACACAACCAAAACCTAAACTCTTTTTCTAATTGTTCAATTGACCATTTAAATCGAGTAAAGCTCGCAAAAAGAGCTTTACTCGATTTCTCTTTGTTCTTTCCGTACAAAATGAGATGAATTCGTTATAATAGATGGAAGATTAGCAGATGAAAGGACTTTACATATGAAACGCATATTTCTCTTGATCGCGTTGATCATTTCCGGATGTCAATCGCCTCAATCAGAGCCAGCTAGTATAACCGTTGCCGCAGCTGCAAGTTTAAGTGATGCGATGAACGAGCTTAATTCCCTTTATGAAAAAGAACATCCCAATACAAACATCACATTAAATCTTGCTTCTTCAGGAGTACTGGCCAACCAAATTAAACAGGGTGCTCCAATTGATGTATTTGTTTCTGCATCCGAATCTCATTTTCAGTCAGTGAAAAAGGAAGATTTACTAAACCCTGACGATCAGACTCCATTACTAAAGAATAAACTCGTACTTATTAAAAGCCGTTCATCTAATCTCGCAAATTTTGAACAATTAGCTTCCGGAAACGTGAAGCGAGTAGCGATTGGAATACCTGAAACTGTCCCTGCAGGAGCTTATGCGAAACAAGCACTAGAATTTGCAAACGTATGGGAGACTTTAAAAGAAGAGCTAATTTTCGGTAAGGATGTGCGTCAGGTATTAACATACGTTGAAACAGGCAATGCAGACGCAGGGATTGTGTATGAAACAGACTATCGTTCTTCTAAAAACGTAGACCTTGTAGAAGAAGTTCCTGAACAAGCGTATTCACCAATCATTTATCCAGCTGGCGTCGTCCGTGGTGCTCGTGAAGAAGCAACGAACTATTATACTTTCCTTCAAAGTAAAGAAGCAAAAGCGATTTTTGAATCATACGGTTTCCAAAGTGATGTGAGTGCCGATGACTGATTTCCTTGATCCTATTCTCATATCCTTGAAAATTTCGCTTGTGGCAAGCATCATCGTAACGGTGTTAGGTATTTCGGTAAGTCGTGTTATGGCTGGAAGAACGTTTCGTGGAAAAAGCATCATCGATACGATCATTATGCTACCACTCGTTCTTCCACCATCGGTCGTTGGGTTTATCTTACTCGTACTTTTTGGCGCTTCAAGCCCGGTCGGTCAGTGGATTGAAACCATCTTTCAGCACCCGCTTATTTTCACTTGGCAAGCCGGCGTAATCGCCGCAAGCGTCGTCGCGTTTCCTTTGATGTATCAATCTGCTAAAGTCGGTTTTGAAGCGGTGGATCGCGATATTGAAGACGCTGCTCGTGTAGATGGAGCAGGGAATTGGACCGTATTACGAATGATTTCTATTCCGCTCGCTTCTAATGCTCTTATTTCTGGCATCATCTTAAGTTTTGCCCGCGCTTTAGGAGAATTTGGGGCAACGTTAATGTTCGCGGGCAACCTTCCTGGAAAAACACAAACAATGCCAACAGCGATTTATGTGGCTATTGATTCAGGCCAAATGAATCTTGCCTGGGCATGGGTTTTGGTCACCATTTTTCTTTCAACCGCTATGCTTTTACTTTCTTATCGTGTAACCGTTAAAATATAAAAAACTCGCTCATCTGAGCGAGTTTTTTACACCGTATGAGAGGCTTCATTTAAACTACTAGCGCCAATAATTACTCTTCCGCTTCGGCATCCGTATCTCCTTGAGTCGAGTAGAATTCCTTCCTCAAGTAGATCTTTTCAATCAAGGCTTCCTCTCCACCATCTTCTGTACCATAGATTGTGACGTCTGAGAAACCTTCGATAAGGTAGAGCGTAACAGGCGTTTCAAATGGGTTTGAACCTTTACGTAGCTCTTCTACCTCAAACCCCAAACTAGCAAGCAACAATCGATTATCTTCTAAGTATTGTAACCCTTCAGGAAAGTATGTCATGGAAATAGCGATATTATCTTTAAATAGCACTTCTCCGTTTTCAAACGTCATTTTCAGCGGGTCCTTTTCATCTACCTCAATGTTCTTAGGAAATTGAGAAACAAATTCTTCTCTGGATAAACCGAGCAAGGATTTGGCATCGACAATGAACTCAATCGAAGCAGGATCAAAGTCAATCTCTTCTTCAATCTGTGCTTCCTCTTCTTTTACTGCCTCAGGCGCTTCATCTTCATCTTTCTCCGCCTGTTCTGTCGTTTTATTGTCGGCAGAGCTCGATTCACCTGATGAAGAATCGACGAAAGCCGGAATGCCCCATACAACAATGTATAAAAGAAGCCAGAAACCAGCAAAAACTGCCGCTCTTTTCCTCGAAGATGTTACGAAGGGTTTGACTATGTTAGCGGCCATCAGCAAAAATGCGATAATCACCACTGCTTTCAAAAAATCCATGTTCCTTCACCTCACTATTAACTATAGAACCAATTGTTTCCCAAATACAATAGTTTCTTCTTTAACTACTAAAACTTTTTCATGAGAATGAATTATTGGTAAAAAGAAGGAAAAGCGTTCATTCTATCTAACTACACAAAGAGTAGTTATAATGAATAAGGAGGTTAATCATGACAGCCGATCGCTACGTTAACTTAACCGTAAAAAACTATCAGTCTGTTCGCAGCGCTATTCAAACGGGTGATCTACTCCTTTGTAGCGGATCTTATCCTGTTAGTAAAATCATTCAAAATGTATCGAATTCAAAATTCAGTCACGTCGCCCTCTTATTTCATTGGATGGACCGCTTAATGTTGCTTGAAAGTGTTGAAAGCTTTGGGGTCCGAATGGTTCCTCTCTCTCACTATTTTAATGATTATCGTAATTCAGCTCAGCCTTATAAAGGAAAGCTGTATCTCATTCGCCATAACCAGGTAAAAGGCTTAGACGACATCAAACGAAATGCGATGTTAAGAAGAGGAGCCGATTTAACAGGGAAATTCTATGATATTGAAGAAATTCTTAAAATCCTTGCTAGCGTCGTTATTGACGACCTGGAATCTATTCCAAATGATAAATACATTTGTTCAGAATTTATTCAAGAATGCTATCAAAAAGCTGGTATCTCGTTCCCAGACGATGGTCGTGGTTTCATTTATCCAGAGCATATTGCAAGTGATCCGGATGTGCGACCACTCTACGAACTTGTCCCTTAAAACCCATTTTCATAAATCCCCTCCCATTTCTATGGTTTGTCCAGACATATTTTTACGAAATAAATATACTATTACAATCCAAAGATAATGGAGGGAGAATCATGACATTAATTGTCATTGATCCAGGGCATGGTGGAACCGATCCGGGTGCTACGTATAAAAGTTTTCAAGAAAAAAATTTTAACCTTACGATTTCTCGTATGGTGAGAGATCGCCTGATTTCAAAATTCGAAGTTGATGTAGTGTTAACGCGCGAAACGGATAAAACACTCTCACTCAAACAAAGAACAGATTTTGCGAATGCTCGAAACGCTGATTTTTACCTAAGCATTCACAATAACGCTTCTGGCGGGAGTGGATTTGAAACGTTTATTTTTAATGGGACTGTCCCAAATGAGACGGTTCTACTACAGACGAGCATTCACAATCGAATCGCAAAAGATGTATTAAAGAACTACTCCATTACCGACCGAGGTAAGAAACAAGCAAATTTTCATGTGTTGCGTGAAACGAAGATGAACGCTTTGCTTATTGAAGTTCTCTTTGTTGATAATGAAAAAGACCTTAACCTTCTTACAAATCCTGCTTTTATCATGGATATATCGACAGTGATTGGGGACGCTACGGCTGAAGCTCTGAAACTTTCATTAAAGTCCAAACCAATTGAAGGTACGTTGTATAAAGTAATTGCCGGGTCCTTTAGTGATCAAGTAAATGCTGAAAACCATCTTAATAAACTGATTCAAAATGGGTTTGTTGCATTCATTTCCACGACGGTCATTGACAAGAAAACATATTATAGGGTTCAAGCAGGCGTTTTCAATGAAAAGGAAAATGCAGATGCTTTCGTTGCGAAACTAACAAAGGCAGGATTTGAATCCTTTATTCTAAATGAACATGGAATGCCTTCAATGTCTTCAATGTCTTCCGCTGTCACTCTTAAGTCAGACAAAGGCTATAAAATCCAGGGAGATGGTGTATTAACAGCCAAACAAATGGATGCTTACGCAAGAACCATTAATCCAGGAGCACCTGATTTAGCTGAACTGTATTTGTCACTTAGTAAAAAGTACAACATTCGAGGCGATATCGCTTATGCGCAAGCGCTTCATGAAACAAATTTCTTCCGTTTTACAGGCGACGTGAAGCCTGAGCAAAATAACTTTTCTGGTATTGGCGCAACTGGCGGCGGAGCTCGTGGTGCCACTTTCCCTAATGCATCAACCGGCGTTCTTGCTCACATTCAACACCTTTTTGCTTATGCGTCGACGTCACCACTTCCTGCTTTTGACCAAAAAGTGGATCCGCGCTTTGACCTCGTAACACGGGGTTCCGCAACAACGTGGCAAGCATTGAATGGAAAATGGGCCGTTCCAGGTACAACCTACGGTCAACTCATACTCGCATTGTACAAAAAAATGGTAGAATCTGCTCTAAGAGAAGTTGAAAAAGAGCGTAACAATCTGAAGACGACAATCGAAAACTTGGAAATTTATTAGCCAAAAGAAAGAGCGCTTCCTCTTCGGAACGCTCTTTTTATCTACTATTTTTATATGTCGAAAGAGCCGCCTGTACATGAGGGTGATAGGTTGTTTTTATATAATCCGTACCCGATGATACCCACCTTAGTGCAGTATCAGGCCTGACCCCAGTAATCATAATATCCACACCAAGCAAATTTAACGAGCCGCAAAGCTTTGCAATCATCTCTGTAAAGTCGTCATTTAAATATGTAATAGAAGATAAGTCCATAATAAGCGTATTGACCTTCATATCCGCTACTTTTTGAAGTCCGATATCAAGTAAATAATGAAAACCCACTTCTTCAACCACAGGTTGAATCGGTAACAGCCCAAGTTGATCCATGAGCGGAATGACGTTCACGGCCATATCTTCCATGCGGTCAATCAACTCTTCTTGCTTTTTATAAACATGGGTCATATCTCGAAATTCTACCATTGCGCCATACATTTTATTCGAATCCATTAACACCTTCGTTTGGACCGTTAAATACATATTGAACTTCCCCCATTGGTAGGGCATAGCTTCAATAAAATATTCTTCTCCTGTTTGAATCGTTCGCTCCACATGACGTACTTCTTCTGGGGCCATGGGAAAGATATCGTATACACTTTCACCTAATATCTCATTCCGATTCACTTTTAAAATATTCTCTCCCACTTCATTCACCTGAATTACACGATAATCCAGATCAATTGCCAGAACGCCACATGATAAATGATTCATTATATGATCATGCAATTTACTCAATTCATCACTCCTATTAATTTCTTTTCATGATCGATAAGGAGAGTGCATCAACCTACATCCTCTTCTGGTTCTTGTTCAGCTATGTGCCTACTCTTGCATAATTCATTCTAAATTATACTTTCTACATTTAAACGCATATCCCTGTTTCTTCAAATGAAACATTTTTTCATTTGAAGATAATGCTTGACGAGGAATTTCTTCAGAACTAAAAAACTGCCGAAACCGACAGTTTTTTAGTCCCATGCAAAGCGCTGTTCTTTCCACGGGTCTCCATACATATGATAACCATTGCGCTCCCAAAACCCCTGCTGGTTTTCCGAACGAAATTTAATGGCCCGGATCCACTTTGCGCTTTTCCAAAAATACAGATGTGGAATAACTAACCTAAATGGATATCCGTGTTCTGGGGTTAACACTTCTCCGTTATGTTTGTAGGCAAGTAAACTTGTTTCGGCAAGAAAGTCCTCAAGCGGAAGGTTCGTTGTCCATCCTTCTTCTGCTTCGACCATAACAAATTTTGCTTCCTTTCGAATCCCTACATGCTCCGCAATTGTCCTTGTAGCAATCCCTTCCCACTCATTATCAAATTTAGACCAACCTGTTACACAATGGATGTCATTTCTTTTTGATGCTTCAGGTAACGCAAGCAACTCCTGAAACGAAAACACAGTAGGACGATCCACTAGTCCTCCTATTCTTAAGTCCCAATTAGACAAATCTTTCTCATAATACGGAACGTTACCCACGTGAAGAACAGGCCATCCCGTCGTGACGCGCTGATTAGGCGGTGTGCGATCACTGTTCTGTTCCTTTTCTTTTCCAAAGTACATGCTGCACCTCTTTTCAACTTCTTTTCTATTAGTGTAACAGAATATCTCCATTCACTTTTTATAGAATGCACCATAATAGGGAGTATGATCGAAAAAAAACACGAAGATCGCTCTCCGTGTTTTCTTACTTAAAATATCATTGCGGCTATCCAGCCAAATATGATGAGTGGAATGTTGTAGTGTAAAAACGTTGGCACTACTGTGTCCCATATGTGATTATGTTGGCCGTCTGCGTTTAATCCTGACGTTGGTCCAAGTGTACTATCAGATGCTGGAGAACCAGCGTCACCGAGTGCGGCAGCTGTTCCTACAAGCGCAATCGTTGCCATCGGGCTAAACCCAAGTTCCATTGCGAGTGGAACGTAAATCGCTGCGATGATTGGAATCGTGGAGAACGATGACCCGATCCCCATTGTAATAAACAGTCCAACGATTAACATCAGAAGTGCAGCTAAGGCTTTATTGTCTCCAATTAATCCTGACGCCTGTGTCACAAGAGATTCAACTTCTCCCGTTTGTCTTAATACTTCAGCAAAACCATTCGCAGCAAGCATGACAAATCCGATAAACGCCATCATTTTCATTCCGTCAGTTAAAATGGCCTCTGACTCGGATAAGCGGATACTCCCTGTTACGTAAAGGACGATAATTCCTGATAGCGCGCCAAGGATCATAGACTCAGTTGGTATTTGAACGGCTAGTGTCACAAGAACAGCGATAGCCGCAAAGATGATCGACCTTTTTGAATAGGTATACGTTTCAGGTGAATCCTCCTGAGCAATGGAAAGCTGTTTATACGTTCTAGGCTTGCGGTACGAAACGAATACAGCAATCACGAGACCTACAACAAGGCCAGATGTTGGCAAAAGCATCGCCGTTGGAATCGAAGAGAGTTCAATATCCATCCCGCTATCCGCCATATTTGACTGAAGTATTTCATGAAATATTTTCCCAAATCCAGCAGGCAAAAGAATATATGGTGCAGTTAAACCAAATGTTAGTACGGCTGCAACGGCCCGACGATCCAGTCCAAGTTCATTCAACACTTGAAGAATGGGTGGAATCAGAATCGGGATGAAGGCAATGTGAACAGGAACAAGGTTTTGTGAGAAACAAGAAATCAAGAGAATGATAAAAAGAATAAGTACTTTTGCGAGCCCTTTCTTCCGATCGCCTCCCTGACGATTAACGAGTTTTAACGCACGTTCTACGATTAATTCAGGTAGTCCGGTGCGAGTAAGACCAACGGCAAAGCTTCCAAGTAATGCATAGCTCAATGCAACGGTAGCTCCGCCTCCAAGCCCAGAACTAAACGCTGTAATGGTATCATCAAGAGATAAACCTCCAAGTAGACCACCAGCGATTGCGCCGACAACAAGAGCGACGACAACATGTATACGAAATAGGCTAAGGCCTAGCATAATTAAAACAGCAAGAATAACGGCATTCATCGTGCAACAACCTTTCAACAAATCCTTTAGTTTGGTAAATCACTAATAAGTTAACACGAAAGAGTTTTTGTGTCAATGGAAGACGTTTCCGTTTGGAGCTGAACGCCAACTACAAATACAGTGTCATATGGTATAATAGACGGATCATTTACATATCAAAAGGCTTGTTTATCTCGCATTACAAAGTCCGATTCACACCTTAGTCAGCCTCTTTTTCACCATTCGTTCGATTTAACTTCTAATTCTTCGGGTACACCATTCATAGGAATCATGTAGAAAGGAAGATGTTGTCACTCATGGATATTTTGTTAAACTTTCCGCTATGGGCAGCGCTATTCGGTGTTGTGTTTGCGCAGTTCTTAAAAGTACCGATCTACTTTATTGCTACAAAACAAATTAATTGGTCCTTATTTAATGCCACAGGTGGGATGCCAAGCTCTCACTCCGCTGCCACAACAGCGTTAGCGACTGGCGTTGGCCTAGAAACAGGGCTGGATTCACCTATTTTCGCCGTTGCTGCGATGTTCAGTATTATTGTCATGTTTGATTCCACAGGCGTTCGTAGGCAAACGGGTGAACAAGCGATTGTCTTAAACCAGCTTGTGATGAATTTTAATAGATTTGTATCTGAAGCCAAAAACTGGCAGCAAAAACAGGAGCGAGAAAAGATTGAAGAATTAAAAGAACTGCTTGGCCATAAGCCTATTGAAGTTCTTGTCGGTGGTTTACTTGGTATCATCTCAACTATAATTCTCTATTACATTTTTCAACTTGCTTAAAGAAGGGGGACTTTGATGCGCATTGTTTCGTTATGTCCTAGCAATACTGAATTGTGTGCCTATCTCGGCTTAACCGATCAGCTCGTCGGGGTTGATGACTTTTCGGACTGGCCCGAGAAGATCACTCGTCTACCACAGCTTGGTCCAGATCTTTCAATTGACTTAGAACGAGTGAAGGAGCTAGAGCCAGATCTGATTCTTGCTTCTCTAAGCGTACCTGGTATGGAAAAAAACATTGAAGGTCTCGACAAACTTGGACTTTCATACACCATCTTAAATCCCAATTCGCTTGAAGACATTTGCAACGATATCGTTACCCTTGGGGAACTTACGAATAAAGCACGTGAAGCCGCTTCTCTTTCCAATCGTTTTAGAGAAGTGATGCACCAGTACAAAGAAATTAGTGAGCAAATTCCGTACAAACCAGAAATTTATTGGGAATGGTGGCCAAAACCGATTTTCACTCCAGGAAAAACAAACTGGCTAACTGAAATAAGCGAGCTAGCAGGAGCTAAGAACCTATTTCGAGATGTGGAACTCGCCTCCGTGCAAACAGACTGGGCAGACGTCATAGATCGTAAACCTGATCATATTTGTCTTGCATGGGTGGGTGTTCGACAAAACAAAGTAAATCCAGCTATCGTAAAAAAACGACCAGACTGGGAGCAGCTTCAGGATCGGCCCATTCATGTCCTTGAAGAATGGTTATATTGTCGTCCATCTCCTCGTTTATTGACTGGGCTTGTGAAACTAGCTGCGATCCTTCATCCTGAACGCTATCCTGCTTTTGAAGGTGAAGACATGTTTCTAGAAAAATAGCACGATACAAAACGTCGGAGAAGCGCTTCTCCGACGTTTTGCTTTTTCCTATTCTTTTTCGCTCATTAACTCTTGTCTAAACACTTGCATCGATTCTTCTTCATTCAAGGTTTGGAGCATTTCTTCTGTTAACGTCCCCTCTCCTTTTTGAATGAGATAAACGTCCAGTTTTTTCTTTCCCCATTCCGTATAAACATCATGAACGGTGTCGTAATATAGATCAATACGAGCCCCTATAATGGCACTTCCTGTATCCGCGACCACACCAAATCCGTATTCTGGAATAAATAGAACACTTCCAATTGGAAAGACAGACGTATCAGCTGCAATCGTAGAATAAAGATCACGTTTCACTTTCACCCCTGAAAAGGTAATTCCATAAGCAGGATGATCAGGCGTTTTCCCCGTTGACTCTTCTCCCGCTGTATAACCAGTTGCCGTTACTGTGTGAACGGGATACTGCGACCAATCCTGGGACTTCGCAAGCGTCAAGCGATCCTCTTTACTGAATACGATTTGTTCAGGAAACAGCCATTTTGAGACATCATTAATCGAAAGACCAGATAATAATAAATAAGTTGATAGCAAAGCTGCTGCAAAAAGTCCGGTAAACGCAACACCTTTTGCGATCAGCAGAATGACTCGCACATCTCCCACTCCTCTCATGGTCTATTCATTTCCAGAGAAGTGAAAAGCTATTCATTCCGTTACTCGGATTCTATGACGCAAAAAAAGCTTCTGCCAACAAATGGCGAAGCTTTTAGAACATTTGATATCCTCTTACACGAAGCATTCGAATGGCAACACCTGCAAAGACTGCTCCAACAAGGCCAGCGGATAAAATAATGGCATCGGCACTTCCAAGAGAAAGAAGGTCAGTTCCTAACGCTTTAAAAGAAGAACCCGGTGACGAGAAATATTGAAAGAACGAGACGTTATCAATGATCATGATAACGATTACAGGATAAGCAACTGCCATGATCCAAGTTGAACGAAGGAGCATATTAAGCAGAAATCCAATCCCAAAGAAAAGAACAATAAACAACAGCATCGAAATAATCAGCTGTGGAATAGCCATTGTTTCACCCCCAAGTAATCATTGTTAGTTTACTGGATTGTCCCTTTTTAGTCAATGAACGGAGAGTGAACAAAGAAAAGCGGAAGTGCCCAGATAGGTCCGACAAGCGCTGGAAGGCTTTCAATTGAACACTGAATCTAGACTTCCATGAGTGATATACCTTCTTATGCTGAACAAAAAGAAAAGCTAAGCGCCTTTAAGCGCTTAGCTTGTTGGATTTTGTTTAGCTCCACTACCTCCACAATTATCACATGTTTCCGATCCACCAAGAAGCAGTTGAAAGTACCCCTTTCCCTGGCAATAAGGACAGTCTGTAGCTTTCGCCTTATTTTGTTGTCTTCTCACATCAACCACTCCTTTGTTGTAATTTTCTGATAATATATCAAGAATCGTTGAAAAAGAAAAACCCCAAATTTCTGCCTGACAGCCCGTGTAAGCGGATACATCATCTATTATCAGATTATTTCGTCAATTATCAAATCATTTCATCCATTATTATGGGATCCGATTTTGCCCCTTTTCGTTCACCTACGCTACTTAGGCGTATGATACATCAATTTATAGGAGGTGTACTGAAACTGATTACCTGGATTCATTTCTGTCATAAACTGATCCATCCCATTTAAGAAAGAGGGAATCATCGAAGAGGTACGTGGATCTGAAAGAAGCTCTTCCTTTGTTAGAAAGGCACAAGTTGCAATTTCTTCCGTCTCCGTTATTTCGGTCCCTCCTGTTCTTTTCATATGAAAAACAACTAAATTATCACTAATATCGTTATTAATAACCCCGGAACGTATGCCTGCAATTCCAATCGTTTCGGCTACAATACCTGTTTCCTCATAAATTTCTCTCACAGCAGCCTCATCCACGGTTTCTCCTGGATCAACAAATCCAGCAGGAAAGGACCACTGTCCTTTTAAACCACCATATTTCTTCATCACAACTAGATATTTTGCTTCATACTCGACTATGCCTGCAGCAGCAAGCCAAACTTTCCCTCGTTTACTCAAGACAACATCCTCCCAGGTATAAATAAAGTCGATCGCTCATAAGCTTTACCATAGCCCCTATTCGATTGAATAGATTAGAAAAACGTGGCTAGTCGTCCATTCCTTTAAAACGGCAGCCATCGTTTTTCTTCTAAACAATGATTTATGCTAGCGTTTTAAAAAACGACTTAATGATACGAAAAAAGGCAAAGACATCATGTCTTTGCCCTCTTTATCTGATGATCTTAAAATAACTTAAGCTTTCCTTTTTTCCAGACAAGCCCTGGTCCACCAAGCATGAACAAGTAGCGATTATCAATCACTTTTTTCATAGCAGACGCTGTGCTACCATAAAGTTTCTTGTTTCCAACTTTACCAATTGCTTCGCCTTTTCCAAGTGATGCCACTGTCCCTTTGATGTCCGGTGTAAAGCTTTCAAGCTCTTTACCACGTACAAGGTTTAATAAGTTCTTAGAAACAGCTCCAGCAGCTTGGATCGCAACTTGAGCCGTTGGAGGAAACGGACGATCAATTTCTTCGTTAATGAGAAGCGCACAATCTCCAACAACGAAAACATTATCGTAATCCGGTGTACGCTGATCTTTACGAACAGGTACACGACCACGGTTTGTTTCGAAACCAGAATTAGCAACGATTGAATTTCCTTGAACGCCACCAGTCCAAACAACTGTAGCAGCTTTCACTTCTTCGTTCTCACCGAGGATGACACCGTCTTCAGTAACTTCTTTAATCATCGTACTCGTACGGAACTCTACTCCTTTTCGTTCAAGAAGGTTCATGCCGTATTCCACAAGCTCTTCGTCGAATCCTGGAAGAACAGTTGGAGAGGCTTCCACATTAATAATCTTAACGCGATCACGTGGGATATCGAACTCTTTACAAAGTTCCGGTACACGCTCGGCTAATTCACCGACAAACTCGATTCCAGTGAATCCAGCGCCACCAACGATAATGGTTAGAAGATCATCACGACGATCTGACTCATTGTTGTAGCTCGCAAACTGATATTCAATATGTTCACGAATTTTACGAACAGAGTTTACGCTACGAATACTGAAGGCGTTTTCTTTCAAGCCTTTAATACCAAACGTAGCTGGCTCAAAGCCTAGTGCTAACACAAGATAATCGTACTCAAGTTCCCCATTTGAAAGGATAACGCGTTTTTCGTCCGGCTTAACTTCTACAACTGTGTCTTTAATAAATTTAATTTTGTTCATATCAATAACGTCTTTAATCATAATACGCGTTTTGTCATGATGCATTGTGCCTGCAGCTGGCTCATGAAGCCAAGTCGTTTGATAGTGATAGTCGTGCTTATTCACTAGCGTTACTTCCACTTCGTTTGATCCCATCTCTTTTTGAAGACGAGCTGCTGTCATAATTCCGCCGTACCCTGCACCTAGAATTGCTATTTTTGGCCTACTCACTTGAATCACATCCACCTTTTATCGGTATTTTTTTTGGACATATCGTTAATTTCCCTGCATAGTCCTATCGTGAAACGTCAATAAACGCTGATTATAAGGAATCTCTTGGTTCAAAATAAACAATCCTTCGTATAATCTAAAGAGATTGTTAAGTATTTCACGTTCTAGACCAAAAAAATGTTGATCCAGCACGTACTTTGTCATAAAATTTTCAAATCTGACGCTCCATTCTAATCATATTCTTTTTTATTTCCTTTTTCAACCTTTATAATAAAAGTTCTAGAGGTGTTTTCACCTTAGGGGTTTAGTTCCGTTTTCATTATGATTATAATAATGAAAGCAGAGTATTAAATTTTAGGGGGACTGACTATGACAGACCAACAAGAACTTTATGATATAACGATTATTGGTGGAGGTCCTGTTGGCTTATTCACCGCATTCTACGGTGGTATGCGCCAACTTAAGGTTAAAATAATTGAAAGTATGCCTCAACTTGGAGGGCAGCTCTCTGCGCTCTATCCTG
>ENA-ORXC01000349-ORXC01000349.1-marine-metagenome-genome-assembly--contig:-NODE-349-length-34962-cov-60.992404_pt1 | contig 34962 bp, 36 predicted proteins | sample MGYA00237865_ERZ511478 | MGnify/ENA metagenome assembly ERZ511478
GCTGGAAGGTAAAAACGTTTTTTCATAAGATTCACGTTAAATTTACGCTTCGTCTTATTCATCGCGTGGGAAACATTGTTTCCTACCATTGCTTTTTTACCTGTAAGCTCACAAACTCTAGACATTCCTAAAACTTTAAATAGTTATTTCAAAACAGGGTGCAAAAATACGTAATTTTATAGGTCACTACAAAACTTATTTCTAGTTTTTTCCTGTTAATTTATTTTATGGCTCTTATTTTCTACAATAGAGCCCTCTAATTTATATAATAGAAGGGGTTTTATCACGCTTTCGCGAAAGCGTACCAAAAAACATTTTACCCCTCCTTACGTATCACATCTCTTAATAGCTCAAGTGCTTTATTAACACTCTTACCTATTACTCTCTTGCGGTGATTACCCATCATAAAGTGATGTGCAGTAACTCCTTTATCTGTGGCGATACCGATGTAAACTGTACCTACCTCTGCATCACTATCACCCTTAGAAGGACCCGCATTACCTGTGGTAGATATACCTATGTCTGATTTATAGAGACGCTTTGCGTTTACCGCCATTTGTGAAGCAACCTCTGCACTTACTACAGAATGCTTATCTATCACAGTAGGATCTACGCCTAGTATATCTATTTTAGACTGTGTGGCATAAGTTACTAGACTTCCTTTAAGATATTGAGATGCGCCACCGTGCTTTGTAAAACGCTCTACCATTTGACCTCCTGTACAGCTCTCTGCAATGGCTATTGTTTTATTATGATCTACCAGTAGTTTTGCAACAACTTCTTCTAGCTCTCCGTCACTTTCAAAACCGATAAAAATATCATCTATGAGTGGCAAAAGCTTTTTAGTCTGGATAGCCATTTCTTTTTCAAGCACATCTTGTTCTGGTCCAGATGTAGATAGACGTAAGCGCACTCTACCTAGTGATGGTAAGTAGGCTAGCTTTATAGTAGCGGGCAACTCATTTTCAAAAGCTTCTATACGCTCTGCGATAGCACTCTCTCCCATCCCATAGGTCAGGAAGGTTTTATGAAGTATGTAGGGTAACTTAAACTGCTCTTGAAGCCTTGGTAAAACTTCGTTTTCCATAAGTCCCTTCATTTCATAAGGGACTCCTGGCATTGAGATAAAGACAGTGTTTTTATCTTCAATCCACATACCAGGTGCTGTACCAAATTTATTTACGAGGATTTGTGCCTTACTAGGCACTAGCGCTTGTGTCTTATTTGCTTCAAGCATAGGTTTTTTTACATACTCCTTAAACAAGTATGTCACGTGATCAAGCACACTCTGATCAAGTACTAGCTCATCGCTGAAGTATTCACAAAGCGTATGCTTTGTAATATCATCTTTAGTAGGACCTAGCCCTCCTGTGATTATGACAAGGTCTGTACGACTTTGTGCTGCCGCAAAAGCTTCTAAAAGATGTGCCTTATCATCTTGTATAGACGTAATTTGATATACAGAAACCCCTATTTTGTTAAGAACTGAAGATATGTAAGCACTATTTGTATCTACAATCTGGCCTATGAGTATCTCATCACCTATTGTAATTATTTCTGCTTTCATCTAGAAGTCTTCTTGTAACTCTGCAATTACCGCGGTAAGTGTGTTTGTAATATCGTCTAGCTTAGTCTGTATGGCAGATGTAGGCTTATTTGTATCACTCCACTTCTCCATTGCCTTAATTTGGTCTAGAAGATCTATACCAAACATATCTAAGTTCGGTTTCATCTTATGCGCAAACTGATATGCCATTTTATGGTTTACATTCTCAATAGCATTTTGCATAGACTCAAGATCTGGCGGTATCTCTTGTAAGAAAGTTGCTACTATTACTCCAACAAAATCTTCATCACCACCGGCGATCTCTCTTACTTTTTCTAGATTGTAATGTCTTGACATATTACTTTACGTTTATTGAGAACATCTCTGTATCTCCTATAAATCCTTTTAACTTATCATTTTCTTGCACTCGTGCAACACCAGCTGGGGTGCCTGTAAATATAACATCTCCTATCTTAAGTGTAAAATACTGAGACACATAGCTTATTAACGCATCAATCTTCCAGAGCATCTCCCTTGTAGAACCTTGCTGTACAACCTCTCCATTAGACTCTAGTCTAAATGAGATATCATCTACACTCTCAAAATCTGATACTGGCAACCATTTGGCCCCTATAACCGCAGCACCATCAAATCCCTTTGCCTTTTCCCAAGGTAATCCTTTTTCTTTAAGCTGCGCTTGTAGATCTCTCGCGGTAAAATCTATACCAAGACCTATCTCATCATAATAGGTAGCAGCAAACTTCTCATCTATATGTTTTCCTATCTTTTTAATCTTAACAAGTACCTCAACTTCGTGATGCACATCATTAGAAAATGGTGGGATCACAAAGGGGTGTTTACTTAATAATATAGAAGAGTCTGGCTTCAAAAAAACAACCGGATGCTCTGGTCTTTCATTATCTAGCTCTTCTATATGCTTTGCATAATTGCGACCTATACAAATAAGTTTCATAAATTATCCTTTAGTATTAAGCTTACGTAGTTTTATTGCAGTAAGCACCTTCTTGGTATATAATGGAAAGTCTGCATTTTGAATCCACCCAAAATATCCTGGCTCTTTATCTAGCACTTCTTCAACCTTCTTACCCTTATGTTTTCCAAATGTAAAAATCTCTACATCATCCTTATCATAACCTATAAAACCAGCAAAATCTGCATTTCTTTTACGCGTACTAAAGTCGCCTAAAAATTTCATATCGTTCTCCAGCTCATCATATCTATCCAGTTGAGATTTTAAAACCTCATAGGTTGCCCAGGTATCTGCAGATGCGCTGTGTGCATTAGTCAGATCCTTATCACAATAAAACTTGTATGCTGCAACCAGTGTGCGCTGCTCCATTTTATGAAAAATATTTTGCACGTCTATCGCGTTGCGATTTTTCATATCAAAGTCTATGCCCGATCGCAGTAGCTCCTCAACCAGAAGCGGTATATCAAATCTGTTTGAATTAAAACCAGCAAGATCTGAGTCTTTTATAATATCATAAATCTCCTTTGCTCGCTCTGCAAAGGTAGGCTTGTCTGCCACATCTGCATCACTTATACCGTGTACTGCAGTCGTTACTGCTGGTATAGCTACCGTGGGATTTATACGTTCTGTAAACTCCTCCTCTCTTCCATCTGGAAAAACTTTAAGGATAGATATCTCTACAATTCTGTCTTTTGCAACATTGACACCAGTAGTCTCAAGGTCAAAAAAACAAATAGGTCTTGTGATTTTTAACTGCATCTCACAAAAATACTTGTTTATAATTACAATATTTAAACCTCTAACTATTAAAAATCAAAGAAATGTTATCTTGGTATAAGATTTGATTTCATTCTGTTATGAATATAAAATACTTAAGTCTCGTTGTTATTTTTTTCGCTTTCGCGAAAGTTTCCTTTGCCCAAACCTCGGCCTTTACTGCACAAGATGTGATAGGGACCTATACAAATGATTACAGAAAAGCGCTCATCACAAACCCCGAAGTGACCAGCCTACCTGTGCAATGGCAACTTATACTATCGCCAGATGGAACTTTTGAATACCACAACTCAAGACAATTAAAAGGACAGCCAGAAGAGCATTGGTATGCAAGAGGGCAATGGACTTTTAAAGGTAAAATAGTGTCATTTACAAGCTCACCACAAGATATAGATGATAAGTACACCATAAATCTAAACGGTTCAAAGGCTCGATTTTTTAAAAAATCACCACGTAATAACTCCCCAAAACCTCAACCTACCTACATTCATTTTTTCAAATCTGAGTATGCAGTAACCAAAAGCTTAAAACTTCACAAAACCAATGAATAGATTAAAACTTATATACACCGTCTTACTTACTGTGAGTATGGTATTTTTCGCGAAAGCGCAAAACACCTCCACCCCAGATGTAGAGCTCATAGAAGAGAAGCAGCCTAAGCGATGGCTTCTTTATGCCCAAAACAATACAGATCAAGAACAAGAAGCTTTTCTCATTGTACAGGGCGAAGGCTTTAGACGTAGTGCAGATAGACCAGTTATAAAAAAAATACCGCCTAATGAAAAGGTACTTATGATTACTTTAATACCGTTAAGAGGTGCCACACCTACGTATACTAAGATATTTAACTACAACAACAAGCTACAATCTATAAGTAAGCGCAAAGGCGAAGACGACGAAGCTTATGTAAACATACGTCCTATTATAGCAAGTGAGTTTACAGTCTTTACAGAAGATAACTGTGACAAATGTGAAGTGCTTATTAATTACCTAAATGACAACCACCTTAAATACCGAACTCTCGTCGTATCAAAACATAAAAAAGTAGCAGATTTTATGTTTCAACATCTCAAAAGTGATGGCCACGATGGCAGTAAAGTAGGTTTACCCGTTATTATGCACAAAGGCAAAAAGAACTATGATATAGAAGATATAGATGCTTTTATAAGTAGTTATGACTGGAGCACCTTAGAATAGAAAACAATAAGTGATCTTATAAAAAAAGCGCAACCTGAGGTTGCGCTTTTTTTATATAGTCATTGAGAATAAATATGATTATATCTCTCTATTTACATCAAAGTTTTCTAAGTACTCTGCTACTCTCTTTACAAACTGACCTCCTAGCGCTCCATTTACCACGCGGTGATCATAAGAGTGAGATAAGAACATCTTCATACGTATACCTATAAAGTCCCCATCTGGAGTTTCTATCACTGCAGGCACTTTGCGTATAGCTCCAAGAGCAAGTATAGCAACTTGTGGCTGGTTTATAATAGGTGTTCCCATTATAGATCCAAAGGTACCTACATTAGTCACTGTATACGTTCCTCCAGCGGTATCGTCTGGTTTTAACTTACCATCACGAGCTCTACCAGCAAGATCATTTACAGATTTTGCCATTCCTACAAGGTTAAGCTGGTCTGCATTTTTTATAACCGGTACAATAAGGTTACCATCTGGTAAAGCTGCCGCCATACCTAGGTTTATGTTTTTACGTTTTATAATACGATCACCATCTACTGCGATGTTTATAAGTGGGTAATCACGTATTGCTTTTGCCACTGCCTCCATAAATATAGGAGTAAATGTAAGGTTCTCACCTTCCTTCTTTGCAAATGCATCTTTATTCTTCTTACGCCAGTTCCAGATGTTAGTCACATCTGCCTCAATAAATGATTGTACGTGAGCACTGGTCTGCACAGATGCCACCATATGGTGCGATATGAGTTTACCCATACGAGTCATCTCTATCACTTCATCTTCACCATTTACACTTACTGGAGCGGCTTTTTTGGCTGGTGCGCTTTTTTGTGCTGGCTGCGCCTTAACAGCTTGTGCTGCTGGAGCGGCTTTTTGAGTACCGCGATTTGCAAGGTATGACACCATATCATCCTTAGTCACACGACCGTCCTTACCAGATCCTTGTATTGCATCAAGTTCAGATTGAGAGATTCCTTCTTGCTTTGCCATATTGCGCACAAGCGGCGAGTAAAATCTATCTCCAGAACTTACTGGTGCTGCTACCGCATCTTGGGCTGCTGTTACCGTTTGAGCCACGGCAGCTGCCTCTGCAGGAGCTTCTTCTACAACCTCTTGTACAGTAGTCTCTGTAGTTGCTGTATCACCACCTTCACCATCTGTTTCTATAATAGCAATGGTTTGCCCCACTTCTATCACAGCATCTACATCAAAAAGTTTTTCGACTAGTACTCCGTCTACTTCACTAGGCACTTCACTATCTACCTTATCTGTTGCGATCTCAAGTACAGGCTCGTCTGCCTCTATGACATCTCCTACTTCTTTTAACCACGATGTAAGCGTTGCTTCTGCAACACTCTCTCCCATTTTTGGTAGCTTTAATTCAAATCTTGCCATATTCGTAAAATGTAGCTGTTTTCAATTGTTATTTTTACAAAAATAGTAATTTATTCAGTTTTATGGTGAGAATAAATCACTATTCTATTTGAAACGTGATTATCTCTCCTCTTCCCTCACTACTATTACTGCCTATAGCAAAAGTACTCTTTTTAGGTATTAGTTTATAAGAAACACCACTACTGGGGTGTGTTATAATTTCCTTAATTATTTTCTTATAGCCCGTATACTGGGCATCAAAGAGTATTTCTTGACCGCTCTTTATAGTAGATAGCTCGTTTTGGGTCATTACCGTCTTTTTCACACTTTGTGACAACTTTCTCGCCAGATCATCATTATTAGACAGCAGTATATACTCTTTAATTTTCTGATGATCTTTTATGACCGTCTGGTTTTTAAAATGAGTAATCCAAGACTTGCCCTTTGCAATACCTAAACCTAGTCTCACTATTGTTTGTTGAAATACATTTTTATACAAATGCTTATCATAAAACAACTGCATTGCTCCATAAAAACGCTTTCTGTAACGTTTATCTTTTACGGTACTTTCTCCCTTAAAGTGTATAATAGCAGTATCCCCAAGGTAATAATTTACATAACCCGCTTGCAATACGGTATACGAGAGGTCGATATCTTCACCATACATAAAATAACGCTCGTCAAAACCGCCTACTTCTGTATAAACTGCACGAGGCATAAACATAAAAGCACCTACAAGTACAGCTACTTTTCCAGTTTGAGCATTTGTAAGGTGCGAAGCATAATAATGTCTAGCATCACCTATCATCTTATTGAGCGACACTTTGAGCGTAGGGATGTTTCTTTTGCTTTCTGGTAAAAATCTACCGGTTCCGTCCACCAGCTGTACTCCTATGATGCCTAATTTTTGTTGCGCTTTCGCGAAAGCGTATACATCATTAAACGTGTTTTCACCCACTACCGTATCTGGATTGAGAATACAGACATACTCGCCTTGAGCTACAGCTACGCCTTGATTATTTGCTTTAGAAAAACCTACATTATCTTTATTTGCAATAAGAATAACTTGAGGAAACAGGTCTCTTACCATTGCTGCACTACCATCTATAGACGCATTATCTACGACTATAATCTCTGCATCTAGATTTTGTATACTAGCAGTAACACTATCTAAACAGAGATGTAGATAGTCTTTTACATTATAGTTTACAATGACAATAGATAATTGCAAGCAGGATTTTTTAAAGTGAGTATTCTATAAACTTTCTAACTCTTTAAGGAATTTTCGAAAGGTATGCGATGTAAGATACTTCTTCCTAGGGTAACCTCATCTGCATACTCAAGTTCATCACCTACAGAAATACCACGGGCAATGGTAGAGGTCTTAATGTCATAAGCCTCCAGTTGTCTATAAATATAAAAGTTTGTGGTATCCCCTTCCATTGTGGAGCTCAATGCAAATATCACCTCCTTTACCTCTCCGCTTTTTGCCTTGTCTATGAGGGAGTAAATATTAAGATCTTGTGGACCTACACCATCCAGCGGACTAATCTTTCCGCCCAGCACGTGGTACAAGCCACGATACTGACTTGTATTCTCAATAGCCATCACGTCTCTCACATCTTCTACCACACAAACTAATGATGCATCCCTATTAGGGTTAGAACAAATCTCGCATAACTCTACATCAGATATATTATGGCATTTTTTACAAAACTTGATGGTGTCTCGCATCGTGTTAAGCGCCTCAGTAAGATGGTGCGTCTGGCTCTCTGGCTGCCTTAATAAATGCAGCACAAGTCGTAAGGCTGTGCGCTTACCAACTCCCGGGAGTTGAGACATCTCATAGACTGCGTTTTCAAGAAGTTTTGAAGAGAATTCCATAGGTTACAAAGATACTTCTTTAGAAAATAAGTAGTAGGCTCGGGACAATAGCCGTCCTTTAATTTTTATCCTCCAGTAATGGCACAAATCTAAATTCTCCATACTCTTTCTTTTCAAAAGAGGTTGCAGAGGTTCTTATATAGCGATGCATTATTTGCGGGTCGTCGCCTACGGGTATCACAAGCTTCCCTCCTATCTTGAGTTGTGCTAGTAATGGCTTAGGTACAAATGGTGCTCCGGCTGTCACGATAATGCCATCAAAAGGCGCATATTCTGGTAATCCTTTATAGCCATCTCCAAAACTTAGATAACGAGGTCTGTATCCCAGCTTTGTGAGAAATAATTTTGTCTTTTTATATAGCTCCTGCTGGCGCTCTATAGAATATACTTTTGCACCAAGCTCACACAACACCGCTGTTTGATACCCACTACCCGTACCTATTTCTAGTACATTGTGTCCTTTTTCTATCTCTAGCAACTCGCTTTGAAAAGCTACCGTATAAGGCTGAGAGATGGTTTGATCTGCCGCGATAGGAAACGCTTTGTCTTGGTAAGCGTGATGCTCAAAACTGCTATCCATAAAAAAGTGACGTGGTATTTTACCTATAGCCTTAAGTACTAGACTATTTGTAATGCCCTTTTCTTTTAATATTTGTACGAGTTGGCGGCGTTTTCCTTGGTGGCGAGTAGTGTCTTTCATCGGTTACTAAAATAGTTTTTTTACAATAAAACTCACTCTCAATCACAAATGATTTATCAAGAGCACCCCATTTTATTTTCAAAATCAATGCTACCAGCTGGTTACTTAAAATCTTCACACCCTAAAATCAGGACGTCATAAAAGCAACTAAAAACCTTATTTTTGTAAAAAACAATATACTATGCTCAAAGCTGGCGTTCTAGGTGCAGGCCACTTAGGAAAAATACACTTAAAACTTCTTAAACTATCAGAAAACTATGAACTGGTAGGCTTTTACGACACCTCAAAAGAGGTACGTGACGCCATATCAACAGAGTTTGGCTACGTAGCATTTGATAGTGAAGAAGCACTTATAGACGCCTGTGATATGGTAGATGTTGTAACGCCTACCACATATCACTTCACAAGTGCAGAAAAAGTAATTAAAGCTGGAAAACATCTCTTTATAGAAAAACCTATCACAAGTACGGTAGAAGAAGCAGAGCAATTGCTCGCCCTAGCAAAGGAGCACAATGTGTTAGGACAGGTAGGTCAAGTAGAGCGTTTTAACCCAGCATTTATGGCGGTAAATGAAGGTATAAAGAGCCCTATGTTTATAGAAGCGCATAGACTAGCAGAATTTAACCCTAGAGGTACAGATGTGCCTGTTGTGCTAGACCTTATGATACACGACATAGATGCGATATTAAGCGTGGTACAAAGCCCTGTAAAAAGTGTAAACGCTAGCGGTGTCTCTGTTATATCTGAAACACCAGATATAGCAAACGCACGCATTGAGTTTGAAAACGGCTGTGTGGCAAACCTCACTTCTAGCCGCATCTCTATGAAAAATATGCGCAAGGCTCGTTTCTTTCAAAAAGACGCCTACATCTCTGTAGACTTTTTAGAGAAAAAAGTAGAAGTTGTAAAAATGAAGGATGCACCAGAAAATCCAGATGATTTTGCGATGATTCTTCAAAATGCAGAGGGACTCAAAAAGCAAATATATTTTGACAATCCAGAGGTACCTAGCAATAATGCAATACTTGATGAGCTAGACGCTTTCGCGAAAGCAATAAAAGATAACACCACTCCTATCGTCTCACTTGAGGCAGGTACAGAGGCACTGCGCGTAGCCAAAATGATTATCGCAGATTTTTAAACACACATATTCAAACACACACACTTTCCTACTGGGAAAGAAACTAAGCATCACAATTATGAAAAACATAGCAGTTATAGGAGCAGGAACAATGGGTAATGGTATTGCTCACACTTTTGCTCAAAGCGGTTACAAAGTACAGCTTGTAGATATCTCACAAGAATCACTAGATAGAGGGATGAACACCATCTCAAAAAACCTAGATAGAATGGTTGCAAAAGAGCGTATCACTGCCATAGAAAAGCAACAAACGCTAGATAACATAACCACTTTTACTAACCTAGAAGAAGGTGTAGAATATGCTGGACTTGTAGTAGAGGCTGCTACAGAAAACGTAGATCTCAAACTCAAAATTTTTGAATCGCTAGATGAAGCTACTGGTGATGACTGCATCCTTGCCACAAATACCTCTTCTATCTCGATCACACAGATTGCGGCAGTAACAAAAAGACCTGAACTCGTTATAGGGATGCACTTTATGAATCCTGTACCTATTATGAAGCTTGTTGAAATCATAAGAGGATACTCTACTAGTGATGCAACAACGCAAACTATTATGGAGCTTTCAGAAAAGCTAGGTAAGGTACCTGTAGAGGTAAATGACTACCCGGGCTTTGTAGCAAACCGTATCCTTATGCCTATGATTAATGAGGCTATTGAGACTTTATATAACGGTGTAGCTGGCGTTTATGAAATAGACACCGTGATGAAACTAGGTATGGCCCACCCTATGGGACCATTACAACTAGCAGATTTTATAGGTCTTGATGTATGTCTATCTATACTTGAAGTAATGTATGAAGGTTTTAAAAACCCTAAGTACGCACCGTGCCCATTACTAGTAAATATGGTACGTGCAGGAAAGTATGGGGTTAAGTCTGGCGAAGGTTTTTATGATTATAAAGAATCACGCAAGGCAGATAAGGTAGCTGCAATGTTTTCATAATACTACATAACTAAGATACGCATCATATTATGGCAAAAATCTCCCCCTTCTGCGCTGTGCGACCTACAAGAGATAAAGTAGGTCTCGTAGCCACGCGTGCATATCAATTTTATGATCAAGAGGGGCGAGATCATCGTATGGCACGTAATCCGTTTTCTTTTTTGCACATTATAAACCCTGGATATAAATTTCACAAAGAGATTACGGGTAAACAGCGATTTGAGCTTGTACGTAATAGGTATCAAGAGTTTAAAGAAGATGGTATTTTTATAAAAGAAGAGCAGCCAGCTTTTTACATATATAAGATTGTAGATAGAGACCAGAACACCTTTCACGGTATTGTGGCAAGCGCCTCTGTAGAAGACTATAAAAATGATGTCATAAAAAAGCACGAAGACACTCTGCAAGATCGTGAGCTACTCTTTAAAGACTACCTTGAGACGGTAGGTTTTAATGCAGAGGCTGTACTACTCACCTATCAAGATGACTCCAGTATAAAAGCGATATTGCAAGATGTAATGAGTACACGTGCAGAGTATGAATTTACAACCACGTACCGAGACACCCATTACCTATGGCCAGTTACAGATACTCAAACCATCACTACACTACAAGAAGCTTTTGATAAACTAGACAATCTTTACATAGCAGATGGGCACCATCGCTCCTCCTCCTCTGCGCTGCTATCTGATGCACACCCGGAGCATCAAGGTGCTTATCATCACTTTATGAGCTTCTTAATACCAGAGTCTGAGTTGCTTATTTATGAGTTTAATAGACTTATAAAAGACCTCAACGGTTTGAGTAAGGAGGCTTTTCTTATAGCATTAGACAGCCATTTTAGAATAGAAAATAGAGGCAAGTTACCCTATAGACCATCTAAGAAACACCACTTTAGTATGTACCTAGATGGTGAGTATTATAGTCTGTATTTACGTCATAAACTCAGAACTTTTAACACACCACTTGAGCGACTAGATACTCAAATATTATATGAGACTGTGTTAAAACCTATTTTGGGTATCACAGATTTACGCAATGACAAGCGTATAGAATATATAGACGGGAGACGTGATATTGCGAGTCTTACAGACCGTGTAGACAGTAAAGAGTTTGTTGTGAGTTTTGGTATGCTTCCTATCACCATAGAAGACTTAAAAGAAATTGCAGACGCAGGGCTTAAAATGCCACCAAAAAGTACGTATATTGAACCTAAACTACGCAGCGGCGTAACGATTTACGAATTTTAATGAGTATAGCAGAAAATATTTTACGCTTTCGCGAAAGCATCCCACAAAACGTAACCCTTGTAGCGGTTTCAAAAACAAAACCCGTAGCAGATCTTATGGAAGCCTATGAGGCTGGACAACGCATTTTTGGAGAAAATAAAATCCAAGAAATGACCGAGAAGTGGGAAGAAATGCCAAAAGATATACAATGGCATATGATAGGCCACGTACAGACTAACAAGGTTAAGTTTATGGCTCCCTTTGTAAGTCTTGTGCACGCGGTAGATCGCATAAAGCTCCTTAAAGAAATTAACAAACAGGCACTTGCAAATAATCGTGTGATAGATGTACTTATACAGGTGAAAATTGCGCGAGAAGATTCAAAATTTGGTATGGCGGTAGAAGATGTTACGACACTTTTTCAATCTAAAGAGCTTGACAACTATCCTAATGTAAACGTGGTAGGCCTTATGGGTATGGCAACCTTTACAGATGATCAACGCCAGGTACAGGCAGAGTTTGAGTTGCTAGAAGGGTTATTTTTACGCTTTCGCGAAAGCGCAAATCTCACCATTTTATCCTCAGGTATGAGTGGTGATTACAAACTAGCCATAGATAATGGAAGCACGATGATACGTGTGGGGAGTAGTATATTTGGCGCTAGATAGCCATTATACACACAACAATTTAATTATAGTACTCGTTTTACGAGCAAAACAATAGACTTATTTACGCAATACTAGACATAGAAACCACCGGTGGAAAATACAACGAAGAAGGTATTACGGAGATAGCTATTTATAAATTTGACGGGCAAACAGTTGTTGATGAGTTTGTCACACTTGTAAACCCAGAGCGACCTATACAAGCCTTTGTAGTAGGCCTTACGGGTATTAACAATGAGATGTTACGGGATGCACCAAAATTTCACGAGGTTGCAAAACGTATTATAGAAATCACAGAGGGTTGTACCATTGTTGCTCACAATGCACAGTTTGACTACCGCATACTTAGTCTAGAGTTTGATAGGCTAGGATACAATTTTGAGAGAACTACCTTATGTACGGTAGAGCTGTCACAACAGTTACTGCCAGGGCACGACAGCTATAGCTTAGGTAAACTTACAAAGGCTTTAGGCATCTCAATGTCTAACCGCCATCGTGCAGATGGTGATGCCATTGCTACTGTAAAACTCTTTGAACTCTTATTATCAAAAGATCCAGAGCAAACGGTTTTTAAAAATGCAACACGCTCTTTTCCTAAAAAGCATATGGATACTAAGCTCAAGGAGCTCATAAAATCTGTTCCTTCTGAGACTGGAGTGTACTTTATGCATAATGTAAATGAGACCATTATTTACATTGGGAAAAGTAAAAATATGAAGAAGCGGCTTACCCAGCATTTTACAAACGACAACCGAAAAAGTAAAAAAATACAAGATGAGGTTGAGCATATTACGTTTGTACAAACTGGAAGTGAGCTAGTAGCTTTACTTAAAGAAAATGAAGCTATAAAGCAATATAAACCTAAATACAACCGAGCACTGAGACGTACAAAGTTTAAAGTACAACTCACACACTTTACAGATGAGCAGGGCTACATACATCTTAAGACAGAACGTGCAGATGGTCGTAAGGAGTCTATAACTACTTACAGTAATACTATGAGTGCAAAGAGCAATATGGAGCGCATTATAGCTTCTTACGACCTCTGTATGAACAAAACGCAGTTTAACTCAAAAACAGGTAGCTGCTTTAACTATGGTATTGAAAAATGCAATGGAGCTTGTGTAGAAAAAGAATCTCCAGAATCTTATAACAAACGTGTACAACAGTTTATAGATAAGCACAGTTATAAAAATAAAAGTATGATTATTACAGAGCGCGGGCGCAAGTCTAATGAGCGATCTTTTGTATACATAGAAAACGGAACTTTTAAAGGTACTGGCTTTTATGACCGCACTGTAGATATAAAGAACTTAGACTTTCTTGCTAGCGTTATAGAACCTATGACAGACAATAGAGATGCAAAGCACATCATACAAAGCTACTGTCGCAGTAGAAAGCGACTCAAGGTTATTGCTCTAGAGCAAATAACTAACTCATAGATAAGTAGTACATTTATCACATAATAGGCATTACAAATAGTGACAAAAAACAGTACATCACCCTGGCGTAGAAAACTTCACGATATCATTTATGAAGCAGATACGCCTGCCGGAAAGTTATTTGACGTAGTATTACTTATACTTATACTCGCAAGTATAGCCTTGGTAATGCTCGAGAGTGTTAAGAGCATTGATGCTAGATTTCACGATTATTTTGAAATAGGAGAATGGATTATCACCATATTCTTTACGCTAGAATATTTTGCCAGAATAATTACCATCAAAAAACCTAGCACTTACATTTTTAGTTTTTACGGTCTTATAGACTTCTTTTCTACCATACCACAATACTTAGCATTCTTCTTTATTGGCTCTAATGCACTATTAACCGTAAGAGCACTGCGCTTGCTTAGAGTCTTCAGGATTTTAAAGATTACAAGATATGTGGGTGAGTCTAATAAATTATCAAAAGCACTTAAAGACTCTCGTGCAAAAATTAGCATCTTTTTATTTGCCGTTCTTATACTTTGTATCATAGCGGGTACTGTTATGTATATGATAGAAGGAGAAGAGAGTGGCTTTTCTAGCATACCTGTAAGTGTATACTGGTGTATTGTAACGCTTACAACGGTAGGTTTTGGAGATATTGCACCTGTCACACCTCTTGGTCAATTTATAGCTGCTCTTATTATGATTTTAGGATACGGTATTATTGCTGTACCTACAGGAATCGTAAGCGCAGAGTATGCAAAAGATACAGAGCCTTCTAAAGTTACAATAGACGGTGAAGACTATGTACATATGAATACACAGTGCTGCCAAAATTGTAATGCAAAGAAGCATCGTGATGATGCAGAGTTTTGTCATAAATGCGGTAACTCTCTTGATCGTGACTTCTAAGTATCTCATTGCCATTGTAGGACCAACCGCTATAGGTAAAACGGCTCTCTCTATAAAAGTCGCCCAGCATTTTAATACAGAGATTCTCTCTGCAGATAGTAGGCAATTTTTTAAGGAGATGTACATAGGTACGGCTGTACCAGAGCCAGAAGAACTTGCAGCAGCACCCCATCACTTTATACAACACTTATCTGTAGATGAGCCTTACAGCGTAGGCCATTTTGAAAAAGATGCCATAAAAAAGATTACAACCTTGCACAAAACGCATAATGAACTCGTTATGGTAGGCGGTTCTGGAATGTATGTAGACGCTGTCATAAATGGTCTTGATGAATTTCCAGAGGTAAAACCTGGCGTGAGAGAAGATCTTAAAACTTTACTAGAAACAGACGGCAAAACAGCTTTACAAAAGCTTCTTAAAGAAAAAGATCCCACCTATTATTCTCAAGTAGACATAGATAATACACAACGAGTGATTAGAGCACTCGAGGTCTGCCTATCATCTGGGGAGGCATTTTCATCTTTTAGAGATAAGCCCAGACCTGCCCGTGATTTTCAAACCATTAAAATAGGCCTTAAAGCAGACCGTGAGATTATGTACGATCGCATAAACAGGCGTGTAGATATTATGGTTGAAAATGGACTCGTTGAGGAGGTAGAAAGTTTGCTTTCGCGAAAGCAAAATAATGCACTTATCACTGTGGGTTACAGAGAGCTTTTTGAATATTTTGAAGGGAAAGTTACACTAGAGCGTGCTGTAGAAAATATAAAAACAAACACCCGAAGATTTGCCAAAAGACAAATGACCTGGTACCGTAAAGATGCGAGTATACATTGGTTTGATTTTGAAACTCCTTTTGAAGAAATCGCTTCGTTTTTAAACAAGAAAACGCACCACTCATAAAGTGGTACGTTTTATAAACTCACTAATATCTTTTGATATTAGATGCTTACTCGTCTTTCTTAACTACTAGACGGAAACCTTCTCCGTGTATGTTAAGAATCTCAACAACGTCATCTTTCTTTAAATACTTACGAAGCTTTGCGATGTATACATCCATACTACGTGAAGTAAAGTAGTTATCATCTCTCCAGATTTTTGTAAGCGCTAGCTCACGTGGCATAAGATCATTCTCGTGCAGGGCAAGCATACGTAATAGCTCATTTTCCTTAGGAGATAATTTTATAGGCTCTTCTTCTTTATACGTTAAGAAACGTAACTTAGAGTTAAGGTGGAAGTTACCGATGTTAAACTCAAACTGTTTTGAGTCTGCGACAGAATCTACAGCTTTGCGCTGTATGATTGCCTTAATTTTCATAAGTAAGACCTCACTATCAAATGGCTTATTAAGATAATCATCTGCTCCTACTTTATATCCTTTAAGAACATCTTCTTTAAGCGCTTTTGCAGTAAGGAAGATAATAGGAATTTCTTCGTTCTTCTCTCTTATTTCTTTTGCCAGTGTAAATCCATCTTTGTAAGGCATCATCACGTCTAAAATACATAGATCGTAATCATCTTTTTTGAATTTTTCAAAACCTTCCATTCCATTCTTTGCGTGAGTGACATCGTAGTCATTCATCATAAGGTAATCCTTAAGAACAGTTCCAAAGTTTGGATCATCCTCTACTAGTAAAATCTTTTTGTTTTCAGTTTCCATATTATAATGATATTAGTGGTAATTTGATTATGAATGTGCTCCCCATTCCTTTTTCGCTTTCGACAGAGATTTCACCTTGGTGATCATCTACTATTCGTTTTGCATAGGCAAGACCTAAGCCGTGTCCTTTTACGTTATGTATATCTCCCGTGTGCTCACGGTAAAATTTATCAAATACTTTTTTCTGCACAGTTTTAGACATTCCATCACCTTTGTCTTTAACCTTAATGATGATAGAATCTTTAGAGTTTTCTGTGTAGACATCAATTTCTGGCGCTCTATCCTCTGGAGTATATTTTACTGCATTGTCCATTATATTGACTAACACATTTGTAAAATGTGACTCATTTGCCAGCACTGGTGTGCGCTCTGCATCTAGATGCAAGTTTATATATCCACCACGATCTTCAACTAAAAGAAGTATGTGGTTACTAGCATCTTCAACAAGTTCGTGCATATCAAGACGCTCCTTATTGATATCTAGTTCATTTTTTTCAAGCTTAGAGATGCGTAATACATTCTCTACTTGACCGTGCATACGTTTATTTTCTTCTCTTATAAGACCTTGATAATAGCTTACCTTTTCTGGGTTACTAGAAATCTTTGAGTTTTTAAGTGCATCTAGGGCTAGGTTTATAGTAGCGATAGGTGTTTTAAACTCGTGGGTCATATTGTTTATAAAGTCTGTCTTTATCTGTGATATCTGTCGCTGCTTATTAAGCTGGTGTAAAGCACTAGAATATGCAATCACGATAATGAGAGTAAAAATAATAGACAACCCTGCCATACCTAGTATAGAAGAAATTACAAATTTCTTTTCACCAGGAAACTGAACGTATAAAGAGTAATCGCTTACATCCTTATTATATAGAAAAATAGGCTCACTATACCCTGGCGCCGATTTTCTAAATTTAAAATCTTTAGATCGTACTCTTGTTAATAAATCATTACTATATACTCCAAATTCAAAATCTGTTTCAAGATTGCGCTCTACAAGCTCTATAGTAAGAAGTTTACTAATCTCCTCCTCTGTAACTCGCTTGTGTATAGGGATTCTATTTGCTATATCGCTTACAATTCCAGAAAATTGGTATTTTTCGTAATCGAGCAATCTAGAAAATTCTTGTATCCTATTTGATGTTGAACTTTCATTACCATCTAGACTACCCTTTTTTATGATTTGAGTAGATCTTCTGTTTGCATATCTTTTAAACTCTATACTATCTCCTTCTTCACCTGTAAATCCTGGAGCTGTGATTTTAAAGTCTTCTTGTAAAATGCCGCTACTGTATAAAGTAATCTCATTATTTACAAGATCTTCATTAATGTAAAAGTATTCTTCAAAAGACAACTCGTCTGGAAGTCCAATACTATCTACCATTTTCTGTACCGGATAATAGTAATCCTCTAGCTCTCGATTTTCTATCCTATCTACCGCAGCAGAGAGTGCCTGAGTAGCGTTAAAGCTAAATTGCTCACGCTTAGCATCTACACTACTAGATATCCAATAGCCTTGTACAAATATGATACCTATAAGCGATAAGCTCATAAGCACAATTAATAAGTAAAATAGTTTTTTGTTCACTACCCAAAAATAAGATTTTAACATTTCAGGCGGTTTCGGTTTAACCAAATGTTAACAAGCGGTAGTTATGCTATGTCCAGCCCTTGCTTATACGCACCATAATATGGGTGTGAATGCGTGCTACGGCCTTTTTTGCATCTTCAAGTATGATGTTTTCTATCACAACATCTGCCATTGCAGCCTTACGATCGTCAGACCATTGTGCTTTCATTCTCTTAATTACCTCGTTTTCTGTCGTACCATCTCTTTTTATAGTACGTGAGATACGCTCTTTAATAGGTGCTGTAATTAATATGGTAAAGTCACATAATTTATATCCACCATTTTCAAAAAGTATTGCAGCTTCTTGCATTACATAAGGAGCTTTTTGAACAGAAACCCACTCTTCAAAGTGTTTTCTAACTGCAGGATGTACTATAGCATTGAGACTAGATAGCATTTTTTTTGAGTTAAACACTTTACTAGCAATAAATGGCCTATTTAAAACTCCATCTACATAAGCCTCTTTTCCGAGGAGATTAATTATTTCTTGTTGCAATTGCTTATCTGTATTCATAAGCAACTTTGCTTCAACATCTGCAATATAGACAGGTATGCCTAATTCTTTAAAAAAACCAGAAACGGTTGTTTTACCACTTCCTATACCTCCTGTGATTCCTACTACAACCATAACTAATTAATTACAATAAACTTAACCTGCTTATTAATGAGTCTGGCAACCTTAACACTTGCGGGTGCTTTAGATATTTTAAGAGGTAGGTAAGCATCTGTATCTGTTGCGTTTGCATAATCACAAGTTACTAGAAAATCTGACGCAGTTATTTTGTCAAAATTTTCTAGCTCGACTATATAACTTACTTCTGCTGTTTTAGGAAGTATTTTAACCTGAGCATCTGCGTCGTTTAATATAGTAATAGGTACCACTATCTTACCTTCGGTAAATTTTGATACATCTTGTATAACCGTTACTTCCTTTTGCGATAAGCGCACATCTTCTGGCAACTCTAGCATAGATAGTGCAACTTGATCTTGTATCTTACTATCTATCTCCAGTAGTTCTTTTGAAGTCGTAAACACCTCGTTAACCTTTGTGATTGAGCCAGCCGGCCCTACTATGGTAATACTATCTGGTTCAATACGCATTTTACTCTTAGCGCCATATCCCGTTTTATATGAAAATGTAATTTTTGATAATACAGGTATACGCTTTGATGCTACAGAGTCTACCGCTATTACTACTTGAGAGGGAGCGATTGCAAGAACAGAGCCTTCATTATCTATAACCTCCTTAAGAGCAAGTGATCTTGCCGTAACATTATATTGATACGTCTCACCAGACACCTTATCAAGTTCATTAAAGGGTAATCTTAATACCGGTGTGTCTATTGCATTTGTGAGTAAAGAAAAACCAGATCCCTCTGCATTTATCTTTATAAGTTCTGGATTTACCTCTTGTATCGTTCTGTCTAAAGGAATATCTACAACTTCGACAGTTACCTCATATTGCGTTTTATATGTCTTAGATAATTTTATGAGACCAGCAATGATAGTTGTAAACAGCAAGAAGAATAAAAACTCTCTTGCACTCACACTGTTAATCTTATTTCCTCTAAACATTTATGATGGTTCCTTTTATTTATCTAATGTACTAAAAAAAAGATGTGGATAACGCTTTCGCGGAAGCTCTCTCAACCATTTTACTGCTATTGTAGAAGATAGAAATCCCGTACCATAGCCATAAAACTGAATACCGGTTGCAACAATACTTAAACAACCTATCACAAGGCTTTTATTTATGATACTTGAGTGCACAAAAATAATCGCAACATACAATGCGTAAAGCTTGAGCAGTATTGTATTACCTAGCAATGCTAACATCAAGCTTACTACTAGACCTATGATAAACAAAGTGGGGAACCAGTAAGTGAGCTTTGCAGTACTGGGGTGCCATAAATTAAGTATAGGTCGCACTAGTCCAAATTTATGAACTTGAGTATAGAACTTTTTCCAAGAGATGCGACGTTTATGATAGACAAAAGCTTCTGGTATAAGCGCCGTTTTAAAACCTAGATCCCATAATCGCAATACAAGATCTGGATCCTCACCGGGATGGATATCTCCAAAACCTTTACTAGCTTGAAAAGCCTTTTTAGACAATCCCATATTAAAACTACGAGGTTGAAATTTTCCGGCATCTTCACTTCCGCCGCGTATACCTCCCGTGGTAAAAAACGAAGTCATACTATAACTTATAGCTTTCTGCAAGTTAGAAAAGTCTGGATGTGCTGCATCTGGACCGCCAAAACAATCTACATATCGCTCTTTTAACTTTTTATCCATCACCTCAACATACTGTGGAGGCAACATACAATCTGAATCTAGTATGATAAAATAATTACCTCTCGCTCTCTCCATCCCATAGTTGCGAGAACTCCCTGGGCCTGAGTTAGGCTTTGTTAAATAGGTAATATCAAGATCTGGGTAAGCATCTACAACTTCTTTACAGGGTATGCTGGAGCCATCTTCAATAATTACAATCTCATAAGGAATAGTGGTTTCTTGCTGGTTAAAACTAGCAAGTAGTTCGGCCACCTCATCTGGTCGATTATAAACGGGAATAATAAATGAATATGAAAGTTGCATATAAAACAAAGCTAAGACATAGCTGCAGGCTAGACAATAAAAAACCACCGACATATAGACGGTGGTTGGTATGGGTTTGATTCCGCTTTCGCGAAAGCGTACTAAAGTTTATTCGTGTCCTTCGGCTTTCATAAAAGCGTCCATCACTTCATTACTTACTCCCGTGTTGCTGAAACCTCCGTCATTATAAAGGTTTTGCATTGTAACACGCTTTGTAAGGTCTGAAAATAGTGAGATGGTATAATCTGCACAGTCTTGTGCCGTAGCATTACCTAGCGGGCTCATCTTCTCTGCATAAGCGATAAAACCGTCAAAACCTTTTACTCCTTGACCTGCCGTAGTAGGTGTAGGTGATTGTGATATTGTGTTTACACGTACGTTCTTTTCTTTACCATAAAAGTATCCAAAACTACGTGCGATAGACTCTAAGTATGCCTTATTATCTGCCATATCGTTATAATCTGGAAATACACGCTGCGCTGCCATATAGGTAAGAGCTACGATACTTCCCCACTCATTCATAGCATCTTGCTTGTAGAGTGTTTGCATTACTTTATGAAAAGACATTGCAGATACATCTGTACCTTTTTGTGTCCAGTCATATTTTTGATCTGTATAAGCACGTCCTTTACGTACGTTTACAGACATCCCTATAGAGTGTAGTACAAAGTCTAACTTACCTCCTAGTATTTCTTGTGCTTTTGTAACAAGGTTTTCTAGATCTTCTAGCGATGTAGCATCTGCAGGAATGATTTCTGACCCTGTCTTTTCTGCAAGCTCGTTAATCTGACCCATACGCATAGCGATAGGTGCGTTAGTAAGCACAAAAGATCCTCCTTCTTCGTGTACACGCTCTGCTGTTTTCCAAGCGATTGAATTTGCATCTAATGCTCCAAAAATAATTCCGCGTTTTCCTTTAAGTAAGTTATAACTCATAATAACAGTAATGGTTTGATGTATTCTAGTTAGGTTTTCGGCCTGCGCCGTTATGGAGGTGTAAATATCGTGGTTTCTGCTTAAACCACACTAGTTTAGTAGATTTTTTGCGTGAGCAATTGCCGCGTCACTGTGTTGCCCCCCGCCTAGCATAGCCGCTATCTCTACAATACGTTCATCCTCATTGAGTCGTTCTATGTAAGTCTGGGTGCGCTCATTTGTATCTTTCTTATACACTTTAAAATGTGAAGCACCCTGGCCAGCAATTTGTGGTAAGTGGGTGATACTTACAAGTTGCATTGTACGTCCCATTTTCTTCAAGATAGCTCCCATCTTTACTGCAATATCTCCGCTCACACCGGTATCAATCTCATCAAAAATAAGTGTAGGCAATTGTTTATGTTTACTAAGAACAGACTTAAGGGCTAGCATTACTCTAGAGAGCTCACCACCAGAGGCTCCTTTACCTAAAGGCTTTAGATCACTCCCTTTATTTGCCGAAAATAAAAATTCTAAGTTATCTGTTCCTGTTGCTGTAAGAGTATCTTGAGAATCTAACTGAACTGCAAACTGTGCATTAGGCATACCAAGTTCAACAAGTAGTTTTTCTACTAGTGAGGTAAGATGTGGTATTGCAGCAGCACGATCTTTATGTAACTGAGAAGCCAGTGCAAATGCACTTTCCTTTTCTAATTGTATCTGAGCTTCTAGCGCTTCTATCTTATCATCTACCCCTGCGATATCTTGTAAATCATTATCTAGTCTATCTCGTATCTCTATAAGTTCTTCTACACTGCCTACTTGATGTTTTTTAATAAGCGAGTGCAATAACTGCATACGTGTATTGAGTCTTTCTAGTGTAAGTGGGTCTGCATCTACATTATCAGAAACCTGACCAAGTACTTCTCCTATATCTTCTAGTTCAAGTAGTGTACTATTAAGTCGCTCATACAATTCTGTATATTGAGTACCATAACTATTTAGTCTACCCAGCGCTGCTCTAGCTGCGGCAAGTTGATCTATAGCTCCAGTTTGTTCTAGAGATACATTTTGCACAGCTGTAGCTAGCTGCTGCATAATCTCATCTGCATTGCTTAATGTGTTAAGCTCTTCTTCTATCTCTGTATACTCTCCTACCTTTAAAGTTGCCTCATCAAGCTCTGTAAAAAGAAAAGATTGATAATCATACTCTAGCTGGGCTTGCTTCTTTTTTTCTAAAAGTTCGACCAGGGCCGCTTTTGAAGCCTTCCACTGAGTGTAAGCCGTTCTATATTTTTTTAATAATGCCACACTGTTTGAGAAGGTATCAATCATCTCAAATTGAAAATCATTTTCTACCACCTGCAGCGTTTTATTCTGGCTATGTATATCTACTAGCCTAGCCCCCAGTGTGGAAAGTTGTGCCAGTGTTACGGGCGTATCATTTATAAAGGCTCTACTTTTTCCAGAAGGTAAAATTTCTCTTCTTATAATAGTAGATGCATCATAATCGAGATCATTAGCCTTAAAGAAAGTTTTGAGATGGTAGTCACTTATAGCAAAAACGCCCTCTACTACACATTTTTGAGACGCATCTCCTGCGCTAGACATATCTGCACGTTTTCCTGTAATAAGACCTAGTGCGCCAAGCAATATAGACTTACCAGCACCTGTCTCTCCTGTTATAACAGTAAACCCTTTATCAAACTGTAATTGTACAGATTGAATAAGTGCATAATTTTTTATAGAAAGAGAAGTAAGCAATGATGATAGATTTAAGTAAAATAGATACGCAACGCGCTTTTAATATTTAATAAAAAATTCCCGTAACACGGGAATTTTAAAATTAAGGATTGTCTTTATTATATACTATTAAAATGTGATTTGTCTCCAGTAATTTGACTTAGTAGGCGCTACCTGATTAAGCACCTCTGTAAGAGATTTTACATTTACAGAAGGACCCCCAGAAAAGATTGAGGCAATCTCCTCTCCCTTAGTATCAAAAAATACACGGGTTAAAAAATTATTAGGCCTCTTATTGTACATAGACCTAAATTGAGATAAGGTGGTAGCAAGTGTTTGTTTACTACGCTTTTTATCTTCACCCATAAAATCAAGACCTGTACGATGATACGTATACATTATACCTGCAAACTCTCTAAAGTTAGGAGAAAGTAAATCTTCATTTAACCTATATCTAGACTGTGACCCGTCTTGAGGGTTCCATCCGGTCTCACTACTAGGTTGTGCAGTAGTTACTATTTGCTTTGCAATCTGAAAATATCCATCACCATCATTGAGCTTAAACGTATTTGCATCCATACCTAAGATAGTATAAGCATAAAAGGCAATTACAGAAACTAAGTTTGAATCAAACGTATTAGGGTTAAAAATAAGCGGCTGAAACTCTGTATACTCAAAATCAAACTGCTTATCGTTAAAGTTAAACGTAGGCGTATCATAATTAGAACCAAAAACAGGTCGCGATGCTCCTACTTGTACGCTTGCGCGAAAGTTGTTACCATCCTGCTGAGTAATAATTACATTAAAAGAACAGTCTATACGCTCTTGTTGCTTAAAACGTTTATCTGTCCACTTTGTGGTATTTATAAACTCTGTAAGTGAGCGTTCTAAAGTTTTAAAAACTTGTAAATCTGCTTTATTAGTTTGCTCTGCGTTTATAATCACAACAGCATTAAGCTCTTGTGCTACAAGGTTAAATGAGCAAAATAGAACCACTAAGAATGTAAGTACTCTCATCATATTTTTTCGGCTATTTTATCAAATATATCAATAGACACTTCGGCTTTAGTCTTTAAATCATACTCCGTAACCGAACCGTCTTTTTCAATAAACGTAATTTTATTGGTTTTGGTCTGAAACCCTGCACCTTTATCTCGCAAAGAGTTTAAAACAATCGCGTCAAGATTTTTCTTCTCGAGCTTTTTCTTTGCATTTTCTAGTTCATTTTGGGTTTCTAATGCAAAGCCTAAAAGATATTGATCTTTTTTTATAGTTCCCAGTGATGCAAGAATATCCTTAGTTTTTACTAAGTCTATTTGCATCGAAGTGTCTTTTTTCTTGATCTTCTCCTCTGCTACTTGCGCTGGCTTATAGTCTGCCACCGCTGCTGCTGCGATTGCTACATCTACCTTATCAAATACGGCGTGTGCAGCATCATACATTTGCTCACCAGAGACTACATTATGTACTGTAATTAAACTATGATTTACTTTTATAGCACTAGGTCCCAGTATAAGATCTACTGTCGCACCCAGGTCTGCTGCTCTTAAAGCAAGCTCGCATCCCATCTTACCACTACTGTGATTTCCTATAAAACGTACGGGATCTATTGCTTCATAAGTAGGTCCTGCTGTAATCATCACACGTTTACCTCTTAAAGGCAACTTACCCATTACATCATTCTCAATAAATGTCACGATATCCTCTGGCTCTGCCATACGTCCTTTACCTACCAGACCAGAAGCAAGTTCACCACTGGTAGCCTCTATCATTACATTACCGTAAGACTGCAGTTTCTGAAAAGAATTTGTAGATGAAGGATGGATATACATATCAAGATCCATTGCTGGAGCAAAATACACAGGACACTTTGCACTTAGGTATGTGGCTAGCAGCAAATTATCTGAAGCCCCATTTGCCATTTTTGAAAGCGTGTTTGCTGTTGCAGGAGCTATAACCATAAGGTCTGCCCACAGCCCAAGCTCAACGTGATTTGTCCACACCGCATTATCATCACCCTCAAGTGTAAATGATGAGTGCACCTCATTACGAGAGAGTGTACTTAATGTAAGCGGAGTAACAAAGTCTTTTGCCTTCTCTGTCATTACTACTTGCACAGAAGCGCCAGCCTTTATGAATGCTCTCACAAGACTGGCGCTTTTATATGCTGCAATGCCAGCGGTTACTCCTAAAAGTATTTTTTTACCGCTTAATACTGACATCTATCTAGTCGTTACTTTTTTCTTCAGTAACAGATGGATCTCTGTGGTAAATACGATCTTCTAACCACTCTTGCACTGCTAGGGCGTGAGCTTTAGGTAGACGCTCATAAAACTTAGATACTTCTATCTGCTCTTTGTTCTCAAAGATTTCTTCAAGACTATCATTAAATGTAGCAAACTCATCTAGTTTTTCTGAAAGCTCCTTTTTGATCTCAGTATTGATCTGTGAAGCACGTTTTGCAATTATAGAAATTGCCTCATAGATGTTATCTGTAGGGGCATCTACAAGATTCTTGTCAATTGTAGTTGTGCTTAAAGGTGCGTCTAAGTCCTTAATATTCATAATATTCTTCTTTAATTTAAAGTTTCCATTGCTAGCAGCGCTTCATTTACAGCTGCTACTTCTTCTGCTGCCTGCTCGCTATACTTTCCTTCTGGAAAATACTTCTCTAAGGCATTATATGCTTCTTTTGCATCCTCAAGTCTTTCTGCCTGGCGACGTCTTACACTTCCTAATGCTAGTTGATAAGTAGAGTTAAACTTCCAGTACAAAGCATCTTCACGATACTTAGACCCTGGGAAATCTAGTAAAAAGTTATCAAACGCTTTTATCGCGTTTGGAAATGTACCTCTACTCTCTCCTATTTTATTATATCCTTTTGCTATCTCGTAAGCCTTGCGCTCTATCTTCTGGTTAAGCTCCTGTACCTTAGCATTTGCATCATCTAGACGCTCAGAATCTGGATACTGATTTATAAAATCTTGAAGTTTACCCATTGCTATGTATGTATCGCCTTGATCTAAGTTAAATCTAGGTGATCTATTATAATAGCTCTCTGCACTTTTATAAGCCGCCTCTTCTCTCTTCTCACTCTGAGGAAAAGATTTTACAAAACGCTCAAATTGGTACCCACCTTGATAGTAGTCACCTAGTTCATAAAACGTATTTGCATAAAGATATGAGACACGCTCTGCTTGAGGGCGTCCTCTGTAAAGTGGCACAATTTGCTCCCAAAGCTTTAATGCTTTTTTGTATTTACCTTGAGAATACAAGGAATCTGCAAATGTGTACTTTGCTTTTATATCATCGTTTTTGAGAACATCTTGATACGCCGAACAAGAGCTCAATAAAACAACTGCAACTAGTAGGAAAAATATATTCTTCATAAGTGTTAAAAACAGCAGGCAAAATTACGTAAAATCAATCACATAACATAACTTAATTAATGTAGCCCAAAAATAAACGCTTTTACCCTAGTATTTATTTTGTTAGCATACGTTTAACAACTTCTATAAAGTGTTTAAAAACGCTCCTATCTTTTGATGCAATTCATCTGTAGCTTTTACTAGTGGCAATCTCACAAAGGGCTTGCACACACCCTGATGTGCTAGCAATGATTTAATACCGGCAGGGTTACCCTCTTCAAAAATAAGATCTATAAGTTCTAATATTTTAAAGTGTTCTTTGTACGCTTTCGCGAAAGCGTTATCTAAACCATTATTTATAATCTCTGTAAAAACTTCTGGAATACCTTGCCCTATTACAGATATCACACCACTACCACCAGCCGAAACTAATGATAAAGAAAGTGTATCATCTCCAGAGATCACCATAAAATCATCTGGGGTTTTGTGTATTAATTCAAGCACCTGCGACATATCACCAGTAGCCTCTTTAATTGCTATGATATTATCAAAATCTCTAGCAAGTCTTGCCGTAGTTTCTGGTAACATATTACTAGATGTTCTACCAGGCACATTATATAAGACAACCGGCAAAGAGCTAGCTGTAGCTACAGCCGCAAAGTGCTGATAAATTCCTTCTTGAGTAGGTTTATTATAAGCCGGAGATACCGATAGTATAGCACTTATACCATCGTACTTACCATTTTTAAGTTCTGCTACAACTGCGGCAGTATGATTACCCCCCACACCTAGCACGACAGGTAAGCGACCGTTTGTCACTTTAATAATATGAGCAACTACCGCCTGCTTCTCCTCACTAGATAACGTAGCACTCTCTGCCGTGGTACCTAGCGCCACTAGATAATTTACACCGCCAGAAATACAATATTCTACCAGCTTAGTAAGTCCATTATAGTCTATAGACAAATCTTCATTAAATGGTGTAACGAGAGCAACACCTGTACCCCTTAACTCCTGCATTAATTTATAACTTTTAAAATTTTTAAATACTTTTCTAATTCTTTTGTAAAAACAACTTCTTGATCTGTAGCTACGTGTATCGTAAGATCGTTGTAGGCTTCCATCTCTGGGTTGATACCTACTTTAAACTTTGCAACAGAGAGTGCTGTCATTGCCTTAAGCGATAAATTTTCTGGCGTGTAGTAGCTTATTAAAATATCAAAAGGGGTTGCACTAAAATCTTTGAGCGATTTTGTTTTAAAAACTCCTTTCCACCCTACTTGCTTGTCTGAAAATAACTGTGGTTGCTCACGCTGCTCTTTTGTCAAGGTTTTTACATACTCAAGTATTGTTACATCTTTAGGTTTTACCCCCATAGCTTTACACAACTTTGTAAGATGCTTTGTGTCAAAAGGCTTATCCATCTCTTGCAAAATTGCAACCGTCGCCACGCCACCCTTGCTCGCCTTATAATTGCGTGCAAGTTGCACCTTATCTATTTGCTTGAGAATGGATTTTGCTTTTAATCCGTTTAAAAACATGTAACTTTACTTTTGAACAAATGTAGATAAAATTTACTGCTACCTACGCCATAAATTATGAGGAGGACTACGCTTTTAACTATCATCTATGCTATTGTTATATATACAACAGCAATCTCTTGTAAGGAAGAGTCTCACTATGCTCCAGAGCGCATAAAAGGTGAAATTATCCCTGTAAATCAAAATAGCCCAACGAGTGAAGAGATAACTCAAGCCATACTTCCATACAAGGAAGCTATACAGGCAGAAATGGATAGTGTGCTAGCCATTGCACCCGCTTCATACACAAAAAAGGATGGCAAGCTCAACACAGCAGTAGGCAATATGATGGCAGATGCTGTTTATGAAATGGCAAACCCTATATTCCAAAAAAGAACCGGATATCCCTTTAACGCAGTGTTACTCAATTATGGTGGTATACGCTCTGCTCTTAATAAAGGAAACATCACTACCAGAACGGCTTACGAGTTAATGCCTTTTGAAAACGAAGTGGTTGTCGTAGAGCTTAGTGGTAAGCAAATGAGATCTCTTTTTGAATACTTAAAGGGTGGAAGTGCACACCCCATCGCAGGTATGGAAGTACAACTATCGGCCACAGGTGATCTTCTAAGGACACAAGTACAAGGTCAAGATATTGATGATAACGAAACTTACTTTGTCGCAACTAGCGACTACCTCAAGAATGGTGGTGACCATATGACCTTTTTTGAAAACCCGGTAAGCACGCTTCCGCTAGATTATAAAATAAGAAATGTGCTCATCGATTATTTTAAAAAGTATGACACCATCGCACCCGTAAGAGATAACAGATTTACAAGAGATAGCAAATGATACGTAGAACTTTTATAAAGCAAACCGCCGCAGCAACAAGTCTTGTAGGACTAGGAGGGTTAACAATGGGTATGGGTGTAGATACGCTTTCGCGAAAGCAAAAAAAACACATTACCATTTTACATACTAATGATGTGCATAGCCACATAGAGCCTTTCCCTTCTAACGATCCAAAATATGCAAACCTAGGTGGTGCTGCCAGAAGAATGGGAGTTATCACGGCTGTACGTAAAGAAAACCCAAACACATTACTTCTTGATGCAGGTGATATCTTTCAGGGCACTCCTTACTTTAATTTTTATGGAGGTGAGCTTGAGTTTAAACTTATGTCTATGATGGGATATGATGCCGCTACCATAGGTAATCACGATTTTGACAATGGTATAGGTGGGCTAGCTGCTCAAATGCCTAATGCATCTTTTGAACTTCTTACAGCAAATTATGACTTCTCAAACACCATAATGGATGGCCTCACAAAACCTTATAAGGTTTTTGTAAAAGATGGGGTACGTATTGGTGTTTTTGGCCTAGGGATAAAACTTAGTGGCCTTGTAAATCAAAATATGTTTAAGGAGACAAAATATCTAGACCCTGTAGAAATGGCCACAGATACTGTTAAAACCCTAAGACAAAAGGAGCGCTGCGACCTTGTTATATGTCTTTCTCATCTAGGTTATGAGTATCGCAATAGAGACACCATATCTGATATAGCACTTGCAGGAAAGACCGAAGGTATAGACCTCATTATAGGAGGTCACACACATACATTTTTAAAGAAACCTACAATTGTTCAAAACAAAAACGAAAAATTTGTACTCGTAAACCAGGTAGGTTGGGGAGGTATTAATCTAGGAAGAGTTGATTTCTACCTAGATGACAAAAATAATCTAGAGAGTTCGAGCTTGGTACTAGATATATAATCTAGATATACTCCTGATATGTACTTTCTTTTTCTATTCGTTTAAACCTAGTTATATAAGTGGCTAAGGTTACTTTCATAAATACCATCATAAATGTGGCCATTATAAGCATAGGAATTTCATTATAAAGAAAGTAGTATATGAAGCCAAATACGGTACCTGCTATATAACTCCCTCCTATCATAATAAGACCCACATTATCTGGGTGAAGATTGTAATTAGGTATTATAAAGCAAACACTCATTGTAATTCCAAAAACCACCACTGTAAGCAAGAAGAGGCTCGTTTCTGGTATAAACGGCATTACTAGATAGACAATGTATAGCAGCACAAAGCTAAGTGTTATAAACCCCACAATGAGCTCTACGAGATTATGCTTTGAAAAGGCCGTTACTCGTTTTTTTAATACAGGTTTCATAATAAACAAGAGTGCCGCATACCCTATAATAGATACTAGGCACGTGAGTGTTATATTTTTCTCATAATCTGTTAAAAACAAATACTCCGACAGTAGCGTTGCTGCTAAAAATATTAAAAAGGAAATACTAAACTTACCTGTTACTTTAAAAACGTATATAAATAAGAATAATGACCCAAAAGGAGTCAAGTAAAATATTGCGTTTTGATCAAAGAAAACAGGTATAAGCATCATCATAAATCCTAACAGAATACTGATAGATCTATGTAGTCTATATCCGGTAAAGTTCTCTCTAAGCATTAGTTAAAGCTAAGAATTCTATTTCAGAAATAATAGTAATTCCTAGTTTTTGAGCTTTTTCTAGTTTGCTTGGTCCCATTTTTTCGCCTGCAACGAGGTATGATGTTTTAGATGAGATAGAACTCGAGACTTTCCCTCCGTTATCTTCTATGAGTTTTTTAAGATCATTACGTGGCATCTCAAACACACCAGAGACCACAAACGTCTTACCTGCAAGAACATCTGACTGGTTTGCAAGCTTCTCTGCAGAAATTTCTAGCTGTACTCCGTAAGATTTTAAACGCTGTATGAGTGCTATATGTTCCGCTTTCGCGAAAAATGCAACTACACTCTCAGCAATCTTACTTCCTATTTCATCTACAGCAACCAGCTCTTCCTCTGTTGCCGAAATAATCGCATCAATAGACTTGTAATGCTTTGCAAGTTTTTTGGCAACAGTCTCTCCTACGTATCGTATACCTAAACCAAACAACACCTTCTCAAAAGGAATCTTAACAGACGCCTGCACACCATTCACTAAGTTTTCGGCACTTTTTTGAGCCATTCTTTCTAACGGAAGCAACTGTGCTACTGTAAGCTCATATAAATCTGCATAATTTGATATAAGTCCCTCATTTACAAGCAAGGCTACCGTCTCACCTCCTAGCCCATCTATATCCATTGCTTTTCTAGATATATAGTGCTGTATTCGTCCTATAATTTGTGGTGGGCAACCCATATCGTTAGGACAGTAATGCTGTGCTTCTCCTTCTTTACGCACTAGCGAAGTATCACATTCTGGACACTGAGTTATATAATCGGTAGGCTCAGAATCTGCTGGACGCTTAGTAAGATCTACCGCTATGATTTTTGGGATGATTTCCCCTCCTTTTTCTACAAACACCTCATCACCTTCTCGTATGTCTAGTCGTTCTATCTGATCTGCATTATGAAGGCTGGCTCTTTTAACGGTTGTCCCGGCAAGCTCTACAGGTTCTAGGTTTGCCACTGGTGTGATGGCTCCAGTACGACCTACCTGGTATGTTATTTCGCGTAAGCGGGTAGACACCTGTTCTGCTTTAAACTTGTAAGCCATAGCCCATCGCGGAGCTTTTGCCGTATACCCCAACTCCTCTTGCTGCTGGAGTCCGTTTACTTTTACTACAACACCATCTGTCTCATATGGTAAATCGTGACGAGCTTTATCCCAGTGATTAATAAAATCTAGCACCTCATCAATACTCTTTGCTAGTACTGCCGCATCTGGCACCATAAAACCCCAGTCTCTAGCTTTTTGCAAACTTTCCATCTGGGTAGCTATTCCTAGATTATTACCGGTAATATTATAAAGTAAGCACTGCAATGGTCGCTTTGCAACCTCTGCACTATCTTGAAGTTTTAGAGAACCACTTGCGGTATTACGCGGGTTACGATATAGCTCAAACCCTAGTTCCTCGCGCTCTGCATTCATCGCGTGAAAACCATCCCAAGGAAGCACAATCTCACCACGTATGTCAAACTTAGGAGGATAATCTCCTTTTAACTTTAAAGGAACAGACTTTATGGTTTTAATATTAGTAGTTACATCATCTCCCTGTAATCCATCTCCACGGGTTACAGCTCTGAGCAGCTCTCCATTTTCATAGGTAAGACTTATTGAAGCACCATCATACTTAAGCTCGCAGGTATAATGCACTTCACCATCTACCATTTTCTTAACGCGGGCTTCCCAGTCCTCAAGATCTTCCTTTGAGTAGGAGTTATCTAGGGAGTACATTCTATGCTCGTGTACAATAGTCTCAAAATTTTTAGTCACTGCACCACCTACGCGATGTGTAGGCGAGTTAGGATCATCATATGCTGGATTTGCAAGTTCTAGTGCCTTAAGTTGTTCTAATTTTTTATCAAATTCAAAATCAGAAATAGTGGGCGTATCTAGCGTGTAGTAGTTATAGTTGTGCTCGCGTAGCTCTTGACGAAGCTGTAAGATTTGTTCTTCAATAGTCATATGTAAAAATAACCAAAAAGAAAGGCTGTTACAATGAAGATTGCAACAGCCTTTACACTATTTATTATATAAAAAGTTAGTCTTCTATAAATAGATTTCTAACTAATGCAGCACAAATACCTCCTGCAATAGGTGTAACAATAAATAACCATAACTGGCTCATCGCTTTACCTCCAGCAAATAGTGCAGGACCTAAACTTCTTGCAGGATTTACAGATGTACCTGTAATAGGGATTGCAACCATATGTATTAAGGCTAAAGAAATTCCAATAGCTAGACCTGCCATAAGAGGAGATGCATTTTTTGCCGTTGTTCCAAAGATCACGAGTAAAAACAAAAATGTAAATACAAACTCTGCAATGAGAGCAGATGTCATATTATAATTACCCAGATAGCCTTCACCCCAGCCATTACTACCTAGACCCCACTCTGGCATAGTAAAACCAGCACTTCCAGAGGCTAATAGATATAACACGCCTGCAGCTAGTATCGCTCCAATGCATTGTGATATCACATAACCTACGGTATCTTTTGCGCTAAGTTTACCCGCAACAAGCATTGCAATTGAGATAGCTGGATTAATATGACAACCAGAAATTGGACCAATAGCATATGCCATCACAACTACCGAAAATCCAAAAGCAAGCGAGATACCTAAGAGTCCTATTCCTTCGGGACCAGATTGTGAGACACTAGCAATAGTTGCCGCTCCACAACCAAACAAAACCAAGGCAAATGTGCCCAAACCTTCTGCAAAAAATTTTTTCTTTGTGTTCATTTGTAAATAATTGTTTTAGTTAATTACTACAAACTAGACATTTTTAGGCAAAAGCTTAAACAAAATAGAGATACCTCTCAAGTAATAGACAAAAAACGCTTTTGCATCGCTTAAGAGTAAACTACGTGCAAACTAACAGAGCCAAACTACTCATTATCAGACAGCGAAGCTTTTAACCACTTAGGCATTGCCATAGGCTCAAAGTTCTCCATCTGATCTAGAAGACCATCAATGGTAGTGTCTACAAGAAGGATGTCATAATTTTCTTGTTTAAGAAAACCTTTGTCTACCATATTTTTAAGCGCACTTAGAAGATCATCATAAAAGCCATTTACATTGAGCATCCCCACAGGCTTTTTATGCAACGCTAGCTGGCTCCAAGTAAGCACCTCAAAAAGCTCTTCCATCGTTCCGAAACCACCAGGAAGTGTGATAAAACCGTCAGACAGTTCTTGGAGCTTCATCTTGCGCTCGTGCATTGTCTCATTTACTATAAGCTCTGTAAGGCCTGTATGCACCACTTCTTTAATTTGTAAAAATGCCGGAATCACCCCAATCACTTTACCATTTGCATCAAGAGCGCCCTGAGCAACAGCTCCCATAACTCCTATTTTGGCAGCACCGTATACGAGTGTCATATCCTTTTTTGCCAGTGTGGCTCCTAGCAAGCGCGCTTGATTTATAATCTCTGGATCAGTTCCTGCACTGCTACCACAGTACACACAAATAGATGCTAACTTCATACGATTTCTTTTTTTCTAACAATTGTTTTAATATTTAAACGTACTTAGGTTTAAGCCATACACGCCTTTATCATTCTATCTTTACCAAACATATCTTTTCTAAGCACAACGTCTGTAAAGCCTATATTTTTTAATAACGCTACAGTCTCTCTACCCAGATATTCATTAATCTCAAAATATAGAGCTCCCGTAGGTGCTAAGCTTTTATTGGCCAACTCACCAATCTTTCTATAAAAAACAAGAGGATCTTGATCTGAAACAAATAGTGCACTATCCGGCTCATTGCTCAGCACGTTTTCTCTCATCATTGCCTTTTCTTGCTCACGCACATACGGCGGGTTGCTCACAATAACATTATAAACCTCATCGAAGGCTTGCGTCTCGAGGATGTTCTGGTTATAAAAGTCTACTTTCACGCCATTTGCCTTAGCATTTTGATATGCTGTGGCAAGTGCATTCTGGGAGATATCTACCGCTTCTACTGTTGCTTTATTGGTATTTTTTGCAAGTGTAATGGCTATACAACCAGAACCTGTACCTATGTCTAAAAGACGTAGCGCATCTTTGGCTTCCCCTTTTAATAGACCTTGCGCCATATCATCTATAATCCAGGCGACGAGTTCTTCGGTTTCTGGCCTAGGTATTAAGGTAGCAGGATTTACCTGAAAGTCAAGCCCGTAAAATGACGAGCTACCTGTAATATATTGTATAGGCTCACTCTTAGACAGTCTAGC
>ENA-ORXC01000350-ORXC01000350.1-marine-metagenome-genome-assembly--contig:-NODE-350-length-34644-cov-4.921110_pt1 | contig 34644 bp, 18 predicted proteins | sample MGYA00237865_ERZ511478 | MGnify/ENA metagenome assembly ERZ511478
GGATGCTAGGTGGTGATCCAGATCCACTTAATGGTGGTAGTGTAGGATCAGGAAAAGGCATCCTTGCTCTTGCGCCAGAAAATGGAAATGCTCTAGGTGAAGAAGCAGACCCGCAATTTAATTCTGGATTCTGGCCATCTCCTTCTCAGATTGTAATCATTGCGGCTAGAGCAACGAGAATGAATCTTGTAAACGCTCTGTTTGCAGGAAAATTAGCTCAATTACATGATGAAACTCCTTCTAATATAGCAGCACCATCTGGTAATCTTAAATTTGGTGTAGAATATTTAGGAATGACTTTGAGCCCTCTTACATTAACGGTTACTCCAGTTTCTCCAAACATAACGTCTATTGGAACAATTCCTACTATTAATCTATCAAAGCAACAACAGACTGACGTTACAGTATCCTACCAGTTAGGATCTATAGCTCCTGGAGATATTATTGAATATGAAGTGACTCTTAGTAATGATACGCATATCATCTATCAAGCTACTATCCAAAAAACATATCAACCTACGGTGCTCTTCGCAGATGCCATCGACCCTACAAATATTAATAATTGGTCAAGTTCAGGAACCGCCTCAGAATGGGTTGCCTCAACAGGTAGTGGTTTTGGGAACTCTAGAGGCATTACTTTTGATGCTACACCTCCATATGCTAATAGTAGAAATGTACAACTCACGCTTAATCAAAGTTTCGACATATCAAATTTATCTTCTACGACCCTTATACAATTTTATGCTAAATGGGATTTAGAACGTAATTTTGATTATGCGCAATTACAAGGTAGAGATGGCAATACTGGGCAATGGGTTTCATTGAGCGGTAAATATACAAAGCCTGGATCTACGCTTGCCTCTATGCGCTACAACCCAGCAAATGGATCTGGTGGAATAGCAAAATCAACAGCAGACCGTGATAATCAACCTGACAATCAGCCGTTATTCGAAGGATTTAAAGGTGATAAATGGGTGCTTGAAGAAATAGAAATTAGCCCAGAAGCAAATAGTTTCTTGGCGGGAGCATCAGATCTACAACTACGTTTTGTCTTTGATAGCGATTCCTCAAATAATGCAGACGGCTATACAACTTCATTTGCAGGATTCTCCTTTGATGAGTTTAGAGTCTTAAACGTAGCTACAGATAGATCTTGTATCGATGGAACTACACCCGTAAATCATGAAGATTTTGAGGTAGGTCTAGGTGAATGGACGCAAAATTTAAATGACGATGGAGATTTAACACACGGATCTGGAAGTACTACATCAACAGGAACAGGACCAAGTGCTGCTTCTCAAGGGACTTATTATTTTTATACAGAGGCATCGAGCAACTCTATTGGAGTGGGGCCTAATGCAGAGGTGATTATTACTAGCCCATGTATAGACTGGAGTGGTGGTTTAACTGGAACATTTGATTTTGACTATCATATGTTAGGTACAAATGTAGGATCTCTGGTTGCCGAAGCAAAATTGAGTAATAGTTCAGCTTGGACACAAATATTTACTCGATCTGGTGCGCAAAGTACAAACGGAACAGATTGGAAAAATGCAACCATAAATTTAAACGCCTACAGTAATGAAATTTTTCAAATACGATTTGTAATAACCACAGGAAATGGAGCGTCGAGCGATATTGCTATTGATAATCTTAGAATTGACCCTACAGACACAACGAACCCTATTGCCACTTGTCAAAACATCACAGTGAGTTTGGGATATGATGGAATCGTAGTATTACAACCATCGCAGATTAATGATGGCTCTACAGATAACATTGGCATAGAAACTTACAGCTTAGATATAGACACTTTTGACTGTACAAATGTTGGAGCAAATACTGTTACTCTTACAGTAACAGATTTTAAAGGAAATATAGATACATGTACAGCTACTGTGACCGTGGTCAATGATGAAGCTCCGCTAAATTTACAAGCAAATAACATTCAGACCACAACCGCTACACTTAATTGGGTAGCCACACCTAACAACTCTTACACGGTACGCTTTCGCGAAAGCGGAACAACAACTTACGCTAGTATAAATACCACAACAAATAGTCTTGACCTAACAGGTCTAGAGATTGGTAAAACATACGAAGCTCAAGTAAAGGCTACGTGCACAGCAGGTGGTGATTCTCCATACAGTGCAGCTAGTACATTCACAACACAACTTACATACTGTATTTCAGAAGGAAGTACAGATTTTGCAAATGGGATTACACGTGTTATTCTCGGTGGCATGAACAATCCATCTGGACCTGAACCTGCATACTCTGACTTTACAACAGAAACAACGACGCTCGCTAGAGGATCTTCACATAACCTTATAATTAACCTTGACACTTTTGGAACTAATAACCATATAACTACGGTATGGATAGATTGGAATAGAAATGGAGATTTCACAGACAGTGGAGAGTCATATGATTTAGGAACAGACACTAATAAAGATGATCAAGCTACAGATAGTTCTCCATTCTCAATTACAGTCCCTATAGATGCAACACTAGGGAATGTAAGAATGAGAGTAAGTAATAAATTCAACGAGGTATCAACCCCTTGTGAGGTTGGTTTCTTTGGAGAAGTAGAAGATTACACTATTACTATTGCACCTGCGGATTACATTTACGATGCTGGAGCTTGGTCACCAGAAGATCCAAGTGGTATTGCAACCAGTAATGATGATATAGAAGTACGTTCTGGAGCTCCTACCCTATCTGTAAACACAGTAGTAAATAATGTTACTATTCTTGCTGGCGCAACTTTGAATCTTTCAACCACCACGCTAGATGTAAATGGAAACGTCACAAACACTGGTACTATCTCTGGAGGAAGTGCGACACTCTCAATGACAGGAAGCTTGCCACAAGAAATTGCAGGCAACGCACTTGAAATTTCAAACTTAGTAATAGATAACAGTGATACCACTCAAGGAGTTACTTTGAGTACGGCTGTTTCCATAAACAAGCTGTTGACACTCACAAATGGAACGCTTAATACAGGAAATACACTTACATTATTGAGTAATGCGACAAGAACTGCAATGATCGATATTATCACTGGTGGGACTATCTCTGGTAATGTGACTACAGAAAGATACATTCCTGCAAGAAGGGCTTTTAGATTACTATCCAGCCCCGTTACTACAACAACGAGTATTAATGAAAACTGGCAAGAAGGAAGTAATAACACGGGTACAGCATTCCCTACAGATAATATGAATCCTAATCCAGGTTATGGTACTCATATCTCAGGCTCCTTAACGGGTGCAAATGGTTTTGATGCTACTGCTTCTGGAAATGGTTCTATCTTTAAATTAGATAACGCCTCACAGTCATGGGAAAATGTTACAAACACAGATGTAACTACCTTGAGTGCTGGTGAACCTATTAGACTTCTAGTAAGAGGTGATCGTAGTGTCAATGTCACAAGTAATGCGGCCACTCCTACTGCTACCACATTAAGAGCGACAGGAACTATCGCAGGGTCTCCGGTAAGTGTGACTGGCAGTACACTTAACCACAATGCGGGAGCCTTTAACTTTATAGGAAATCCATATCAGGCTTCTTTAAACATAAACACGGTACTTTCAGCTTCTACAAATGTGAGAACTGGTCAGATTTGGGTATGGGATGCTACTCTAGGTTCGAGAGGACAATATGTAACTGTTCTTCTAGACGGAAGTGGTTCTAGTAATGGAGCAAATTCTAAGGACTACCATTACATACAACCTGGTCAAGCTATTTTTACAGCAACAAACGCTACTGTGACAGATAATAGTACTGAGATTGTATTTAATGAGACAGATAAGGTTGTAAGCAATGACGTGCCTCTTTACAGTAACACGTCTAATACTATTGCATCATCACCACACCTTATAGGTAGATTATATAGAAGCGAGTATTATGGTGAAGACAGAGGTTTACAAGATAATTTTGTCATACTGTATGATGATACATACAGCAACGACGTTACCTCAGAAGATGTTTCAAAGTTCTTTAATATTGATGAGAACATGGGAGTTTTGAAAGATGGCGGACTCCTAAGCATTGATAAAGTAGCTATGCCTACAGAAGATGATCAAATACAACTTTACAATGCACTATATCGCACTAGTAATTACACATTAGATCTTGACATCTATGGATTAAATGAGGTAGAAACATATCTTAAAGACAACCACACAGGTGAGACTACCTTACTAGAAGAAGGATTAAACACTATCGCTTTTACTGTTGATAATGACATTGAAACAAGTGTCGATACAAATCGTTTTGAAATTGTTTACCAGCGAGAAGTATTATCAACTACAAGTGAAGAAGTGATTGATTTGGCAATGTATCCTAATCCTATAACAAATGGAAGATTAACCATTACATCTACTGCACTCTCAGGAAGCGATGTAGATGTTGTAATTACAAATTTACTAGGACAAACAGTTATGAGTAATGAGGCATCGTTTAGAGGGAACAAAACGATAATTCATGATCTTGACCAACTAAGTAGTGGTATGTATATACTATCTATTAAAGGTAAAAATATCAAGGTATCTCATAAAATTGTTATCCAATAAACTAATAAAATTCATATGACTACATATAAAAAACATATCATCACAACACTCCTCCTTTTATTCATAACTGTTGGAGTTCAAGCCCAAATCATCTTTGCAAATGATGTAAACGACGAAGCTCCAGCTGCTCCCATAGACGGCTTTATAGTAGTAGGCCTTGCTGCAGGAGCATATCTAGGCTTAAAAAAGCGCACGCAGTCAGAAAAATAATTAATTAGTGTTAATTCAAGGCGAAAGGAGCATTCTTAAGGAATGCTCTTTTTGTTTTTAATAAGTACGCTATTGCGAAAATATAAACTCAAAAATCTATTATAAACCTTAAAGATCTAAGGTAAAAAAACATAATTTAAGGGTAATTTACCATCTTCAAAATACACTATATATCGACAAAATACATTGTTGCTATACCTCCGTACGTCACAAACTGTACAATTATAAAATTAAAATCGATGAAATACACAAAAAACTGTTGAATCACTCAATTTAACGTGTTATTGTATTTTTTATGTAATATTTTTTTTAAATTCACGATCCCAACTCATCATAATAACCATCCCAAGGTAGTTATGACAGCAAATTTGATATAATGAAAAAGCCCTCAATTGGTCGAGTACTACTTCTCGCCTCCGTAATTTTGGTTATTACACAATCTGTATCATCCATTAGTGCGCAAACCGTTTTATTTAACGCAGACTTTTCAAATACGACCGGTGATAATGCGTGGACTAATAGTACTGGTGATATAAATGGTAGTTTCGTTATAAATACTGTACAAGAATATTTAATTAATACACCACATAATAATTATTCTAATAATACGCGAATAGGAATGGAAAGTCCTGCCATTGACCTTTCAAATTATCAAAACCTCACAATGGATTTGGATTATTACATCAATACAGAGGCAGCTTGGGATGGTGCACAAATTCAGTATAGCATAGCAGGAGCACCATGGACCATTCTAGGATCAGCTGCAAGTGGTTTTTATAACGATACAGATGTTGATGCCATTGCCAACAATGCAGATGGCTGGTCTGGTTTTATTACCGCCTTCACACCTGCAAATCAACTAAACTTAAGCCTATTAGATCCAGCTTTTGATGGAGCTTCTAATGTGAGGTTTAAAATACTATTTGCGTCTGATGGTATAAATACAGATGATGGAGTTGCCTTTAGAGATATCGTAATTAGAGGAACCTTGAGTACTCCCCAACCAGAAATTGCCATTTTTGGATCAGGTATAGAAATTGTAGATGGAGATACTACACCGAGTGCTGGAGATGATACTGACTTTGGAACCATCACCGCTGGATCAATACTCAATCGTACATTCACTATAAGAAATACTGGAACTGCAACTCTTAATCTTTCTGGAAGTGTCTTAGGTGGCACTAGCGCTACAAGTTACACTATCACATCGCCTCCTCCAGCAACTATTGCTGCGGGTAGTTCGGCAACGTTTACTATTGCATATAACCCTACAGTAGGAGGTATTCATAATGCTACATTCAGCGTTACAAATAATGATAGTAATGAAAACCCATATAATTTTAGTATTACAGGAACTGCTACAGGGCCTCAACCAGAAATATCATTAAGCGGTATGGGTAATATCATAAATGATGGCGATACCACAACATTAGTTAGTAATGGCACTAATTTTGGAGCTAGCTTAATAAACGGCAGTATAAGCCGTACTTATACCATTGCAAATTCTGGAAGTGCAGACCTTAATCTTACAGGAGCTTCACCTTATGCAATTATAACTGGAAGTCCTTATTTTACAGTTACAGTCATACCTGCTGCTACCATTATACCTGGAGGTGGGTCAACTACATTTGAGATTACATATAGCCCACTGATCGTTGGCACACACACAGCCACGGTTACTATTACAAATAATGATAGTGACGAAAATCCATTTACCTTTGTTATTAGAGGAGAAGGTACGACTGTTGTAGCTCCAGAGATAGATATTTTTGGTAACAACATAGAAATTATTAATGGAGATAATACTCCAGATATTTTAGATGAAACCAACTTTGGTAATGTTTTCTTAGGGTCTTCTAATGCAAACGACTTTACAATAACAAATAGCGGAAATGGAAACCTTATACTAAATGGTGCACTAGTGCAAATTCTAGGTGGCGGCGGTAATTTCACCATAACATCTATGCCGTCAAGCACAATTGCTGCTAATCAATCCAGTATTTTTCAAGTAATGTACACTCCTACAACGGTTGGCAACCATAATGCTACTATTAGAGTACGATCTAACGATTCAAATGAGAGTGACTATAGATTCGCGATTAGTGGTACCTCCACGATTGATATCTCTCCTCGTTATACTATTCATTACAATAATTTTGATGTAAGTGCAGAGAATTGGACAGTTTCAAATCCAGGAGGAGCAACTGTATGGGCGTATGGAGCAAACACCACCGAGCCAGGGACCGATGGAAATTACTTTTACACTAACAACTATAACGACTTTTCACCAGGAAGTGACACTTATGCCATAAGCCCTGTTATAGATCTTACAGGGTTTACAGATTTAAGATTATACATTGATGTTAGATTCGACCTTGATAATGATCTTGAAGATGGAATGAATATAGAATTCTCTACAAATGGTGGAGCTAACTGGAACGTACTAGGAAGCTCTGGACAACCAGCAATTAACAAATGGTATAATGACAATAATATTACAGGTTTAGGAGCTGGAGTAAATGGATGGAGTGGTCTTAATGACAGTACACTTGATGCAGCCAAGTCACAATTTATGACGTCATATTTAGATCTTCCACCAAGTTTAATTAACAACCCTCAAGCTCGTTTTAGAGTTAGATTTTCGGACGATAATGACGCTACAAGTGACAATGGAGCAAATTTTGATAATTTTATAATTGCAGGAAATCCTCAGACACCATTCGCAAATCCGGCATCAGGACCAGCAAATGTAGCCTCAAACTTAAAATTATGGTTAAAAAGTGATGCGGGAATAAGTACTACAGATGGTAATCAAGTAAATGTTTGGTCAGATCAAGCAAATGATAATGATGCCACCTTAAGCAGTTTTGACGCGCCCACTTATTTTAATAATAGTATTGAAAATATAAACCATAATCCGGTTCTTAATTTTAATGAAGCAGATAAAACACAACTTAAAGGAAAAGGAGGATTTTATTCTCAAGATTACTGGATTGTATTAAAACAAAACGGTACCATAAATGGTACTACACCAGATGCATTTGAAGGAGTTGTAAGTGGTAGAGCCTCAAATAGACAGTTTTCTGAGGATGGCACTGGTTTTTGGACTGGTAAAATATCTATACGCTTTTCTGGAAATGATAATATGCTCAGTCACATGATAGGCTCAACACCGGCGAGTGCAAATTTAACTACAGAAAATGCGTATGGACGCGCTTATTCTTCTAATTCAGATAGTTATACCGATGAAGTTATTATCATCAATATAAAGAGGAATGGAGCTGGTAATGGTTCTGAAATTTATAAAAATGGTATTCGAGTAGATAATATTAGCGCTTTCTCTTATGATCAAAGTACAAGTACAGTTGGAAACATTTTACCTTATGATGACGTTGACAACTCCATCTATGCTTTAGGAGTAAGTTTTGCGGGACTAAACAGAACAGATATATCATCATGGTTTAATGGAAAAATATCAGAATTTATTAGCTATAGCGCTCCCAATTCCCTTTTAAGTCAGAAAAAAATACAATCATATCTTTCCTTGAAAAATGGAATAACACTACATAGTATTAATAGCATTACAGAGACAAGACAAGGAGACGAAAATTATATTGACAGTGATGGTACTATTATCTGGAATACTACTGTTAATAGTGGTTTCACCTATGATATTGCAGGAATAGGAAGAGATGATGCGGGTACATTAAATCAAAAACAATCTACTTCAAGCAATAATGGAGCTATCATAACGGTAGGGATTGCAGATATATTAAATACTAACTCTGAAAATATAGCTAATAATTCAAATGTGCTGAATGACAAGAACTTTCTTATCTGGGGTAATAATAATGCATCATTTGCAGCTTCTGCACCTATTCAAGTTGATTTGAGCGCTGGTATCGTTGGACTAAACACTCTTGTAGATTTTTCTTCTATATTACGTACTTGGAAAATTGTGGAGACGGGTTCCGTAGGTAAAGTAAAAATATCTGTTCCCGAAGTTTCGCTATCAGCTACAATCACACCTCCAGGTAATTTCTTGATGTTTATATCAGACACACCTTCTTTCAGCCCTACGTCAGAGTATCGAGTAATGAGTACAAATGGTCCGAATCTAGAGACAACTTATGATTTCAATGGAACTAAATACATCACCTTTGGGTATGCACCAGAATATATCTATGAACGTGCTATTACCTTTAATGGCGTTCAAGATTATATGGATGCAGATGATGTTGCAGACCTTACAGGCCCTTTTACAATTTCAACTTGGATAAAGCCTGGAGCAAATGCAAATAGTACTGATATCATATCAAAAAGAAATATTGGACCTTACACAGAGGGATATGCACTGTTACTTACTAATGCAATGGTACCTCGCATGGTATGGAAAAATGCCGCAGGAACTAATGAGGCCCTCAATGCCTCTATAGCATTACCGCAAGACGAGTGGCATCACATAGCAGTAATATATGATGGAAATAGAGCTACATTCTATATTGATGGTGTAGAAGATACCTCTGCCGCTCGCAATAATCCAGTAAGTACAAACCAGCACTTTCTTATTGCTGCTGCAAATCATCAAAGCCCTACAAGATTCTTTAATGGAACTCTAGACGAAGTTAGAGTGTGGAATCAAGCTTTGTCACAAGATCAATTACAATTTATCATGAATCAGGAAATTGAAAAATTTACAGATGCGACTGTAAATGGAAAAATAATTCCTCAAAATATTTCTAAAAACGAAGTAGCCTCAATCCCTTGGGCAGATTTAGAAATGTATTTACCTATGAATAAATACACATTTACTAATGTAAAAGATGAGTCTGATAATAATTATGTAGCTGCTATAAAAAATCTTCAAACTGTAGATTACCAAACAGCTCCCCTACCTTATGTTTCAGCAGCAAATGGTCCGTGGGCAAACACAAACACATGGACTAACGGGACAACACAACCACTCCCAAGTACCTTTTCTTTAGTAGATCCCTCACAAACTGTTAATTGGAATATTGTTCAAACAGCACATAATGTTTCTACCGCTGCAAATAATACGATACTAGCGCTTGACGTAAATACTGCAGAGCTTACTGTAGGTAATAATAGTAAGATCGAGATTTCTCACTATTTGAAACTAGACGGCACAATGGATTTAGTAGGTGAGTCACAATTAATACAGACAGAAAATAGTGACCTAGAAGCTAGTAGTATAGGAAGATTAGAAAGAGATCAACAAGGAACTTCAGACACATTCTCTTATAATATCTGGTCGTCACCTGTGGGACCTATAAATACTACGGGCACAAATGATATATATACTGTCGCATCTGTTATGAATGATGGAACAAATGAAAATAATCCACTATCATTAAACTTCAGCAGCACGGGTTATAACGGGGCGCCTTCTACACCAAAAACGATAAGTGCATTCTGGTTATATACGTACAGAAATGACCCAGCAGACACTTACAGTGCTTGGGAGCAAATAGGACCTAACGGTAACCTGGAAACTGGTGATGGTTTTACAATGAAAGGACCAGGAAGTGGTGGAGTAATAGATCCTCAAAACTATGTCTTTATAGGTAAACCTAACAATGGTACAGATGCCACGGCTATTGATAAAACCATAAATGTAGGTAACGATTACCTTATGGGTAATCCATTTCCATCTGCACTTGATGCAAATAAATTTATTAACGATAACCCACACTTGACTGGAACACTATCATTCTGGGAGCACTGGGGCGGTGGCAACCATTTTCTTGCAGATTATGAAGCAGGTTATGCACTTTATACATTAAGTGGTGGTACACCGGCAGTAAGCCACCCAGTACAAAATACAAGCGGTGTAGGCACTAAAACTCCTACTCAATTTATAGCCGTAGGTCAAGGTTTCTTTGTGAGAGGAGCAACTACTGGAACTACTAGTTTTAATAATACACAACGTGTATTTGCAAAGGAAGCTGCTTCTGGATCATTCTTCTTCAATGCTGAAACACAACAAACAGGAAATGAAGTCAATGCAGAAGATGATATCGTACAGCATGAAGACATGCGTGAGAAGTTTAGAATAGGTTTTGATTCTCCTAGTGCTTATCACAGACAGCTCTTAATGACTATCGATGAGAATACGACTTTTGGTTATGACAGAGCTTATGATGCTGTTATAGATAACCACCCACAAGAAGATATGATGTGGATGCTAGATGATGAGAAAGCCATAATTTTAGGAGTCCCTGCTATTGAAAATGATAGAAAATTCCCTCTACGCATCAGTTTACCTATGGATGGTGACATCGCTATTGGTGTAGATGCACTTGAACATGTAAATACAGATAATACTACTGTTTATCTTTTTGACGCATTACAAGAGACATACACAGACATTACAACTAGCGAAAAATTTATCATAGCTCTTGAGGCAGGTACCTACTTAGAAAGATTCTATATTGTTTTTGAAAAAACTCCAGAAACAGAACAAGAAGAAGACGAAGAAGAAACAGCAGCGGATATCTCAGGAGAACAAGATATTGAAGTTGTTGAAACAGAAACTCTTGATGAAATAGAACAATCAGATAACTTTAGTGTGTTTTTTAATAATCAATCTCAAAGTATTATTATTAATAAAACAGAAAATTTTGATATCAAGTCTGTACAACTCTTTACAATTCTGGGCCAACTTATTAAAGAATGGACCCCAGATAATGAAACTTCTAGAATAGAATTACCGGTAGAAAATATGAGTACAGGTGCTTACATTCTTAAGATGCAAAAACCGCAAACTACCTACACTCAAAAATTAATTATTCACTAACATTACCCCAAATCGCAACGTTGAAAAAACCTCCTTTCTAAGGAGGTTTTTGTTTTTATCACGCTTTCGCGAAAGCGTACTATAAATTTCTAATTTTAAGAAAATACTAACATACGTACATGTAAGCTTTATAAATTTATAGAGTCTACATGCAATTAACAACTTAACCACACTATGAAATATACATTTCTTGCAATAGCAGCTAGTGCATTGCTTATTACTACGTCTTGTAAACAAGAAAACACAACGGCTACACCAGAAGTAGCTACTGTAAATGATAACCTTGCAAAAGTTGAAACTTCATGGATCACCGAACGTGTGGCCAAAACTGAAAAAAGACTAAATAGCACTGAAGCTGGAAAGATTGTATGGCAATCCATGGAAGCTCATGGCGGACTACAACGTTTTTTTGAAAACGGACCCTTATCATTTCGTTTTGATTATGTTCCATTAGATGGAAGTACACGTCGCTATACAGATGAAACAGTAGATACGTGGCGTAATAAAGCGGTACACTGGAATCCAGAAGATACTACGCAACGTTTTGGATGGGACGGAGAAAAAGCTTGGAAACAAGTAACAGACTCAACAGCATTTCCTTATGATATGCGTTTTTGGGCATTGACTCCATATTACCTTGCTGGCTCACCTTTCATTTTAGATGGCGAAGGTGTTCAACTAGAAAGACTGGAAGATAAAACTTTTAAAAACATTAATTATGATGTAATAAAAATCACCTTTAATGAAGGAACTGGCGATGCTCCAGATGATTATTACATTATTTATGTGGGCAAAGAGGATCGCAAGGTTGCAGTGGTGCGCTATATTGTTTCTTACCCTAAATACTTTCCTAATGGAGGTAACTCTCCAGAAAAACTTATGGAAGTACAAGGCACCACTATTATAGATGGCATTGAGTTACCTTCAGGTTTTCATACACATTGGTTAACAGAAGATCAAGAGGCTGGAGAACATATTACAACTATAAAAATAGATCAAATTCGCTTTGATTCAGAAATTGAAAAAAGCTACTTTGACGTTCCGGTAGGAGCAGAAATTATTGAATAAATAAGTACGCTTTCGCGAAAGCGAAACAAAAGATAAAGCCAACACGTCTCTGCGTGTTGGCTTTATTATTTTAACAAAAAACCATCTCATTATTACTCAGAAGCCTAACAAATTGTTAAAAAGATATCTCAAGAAATCCAAAACTTCCATCTGTCCGTAAAACTACCTCAACCTGATGTACAACATTAATTTATAAAATATGGAAACCACTAATAATCGTCCGGACAAGAGAATGGTACAAACTACTCATCAACAATCTATATTGAAAAAAGTACTTGCAAATCCATGGGGAACCACTGTTCTCATTACAACCTTCTTACTTCTTATCGTCTCTGCATACATCGCATATATGTTGCGTTATGATTTTTCACAGCTTGATTTTGAACGTAAGAGTACTACGTTTGGCTATGTATTTATGACAGCCGCATCCATCTTTCTTGCTTATAAAAGTGCGTTCTTTTTATATACTCTTTATAACTATTTCCAGTATAAGCCAGTGGCTTCTGTAACAGATAAAGAGCTACCTACTATTACTGTAATAGTTCCTGCATACAATGAAGGAAAACAAGTGTATGCAACATTGCAAAGTCTTGCTGCTAGTGATTATCCAGTAGAAAAAATACAGCTATTATCCATAGATGATGGTAGTCAAGATGATACCTGGTACTGGATGCAGGTGGCAAAAAAAGAACTAGGCAACCGTGTTTCTATCTGCCAGCAACCTAAAAACATGGGTAAACGTCATGCACTATATCGTGGTTTTCACGAAGGCAATGGCGAGGTTTTTATAACAGTAGATAGTGATTCTATTGTAACTCCAGATACGTTACGTAATCTAGTAAGCCCATTTATTAATAACAAGAATTGCGGAGCTGTAGCAGGTAACATACGTGTTTTAAATAATGAAAAGGCGTTATTACCAAAAATGCTTGATGTAAGTTTTGTATTGAGCTTTGAGTTTATAAGATCTGCCGAGAGTACTCTTAACTCCGTTTTATGCACACCAGGAGCGCTTGCTGCTTACAGAAGAGACGCTGTCTTTGCCTGTCTTGAAGAGTGGATTGATCAAACTTTTATGGGAAAACCATCAGATATAGGTGAAGATCGTGCCATGACAAATATGATTCTTAAACAAGGTAAACACGTACTCTTCCAGAAAAATGCGTTTGCATATACTAACGTCCCAGAAAAATACAAAGGTCTTTACAAAATGTTTATACGATGGGGAAGAAGTAACGTGCGTGAGAATATTGCAATGGCAAGATATGTGTTTACAGATTTTAGAGAAGGATCAAAAGCAGGCACAAGATTACTCTTTATAAGCCAGTCGCTCAAGATCGTAATGACCTACCCTTTCCTTGCATTTATGTTAATTTTTATAGTAACTCACCCTGTATTATTCTTAACATCTACACTGGTAAGTATTCTTGTGCTATCTACTTTTCCTGCTCTTTTTTATGGTAAGAAATATAATGTCGCAGAGTCTTTTTACGCGTATTCTTATAGTTTGCTGTATACATTTGGCTTATTCTGGATTACTCCTTACGCCATTGCAACCGCAGGTAAAAGTGGCTGGTTAACACGTAGTTTATAACAAACGGCATAACAATAACATAAAAAAAGGCTCAAATTCACACTATGAATTTGAGCCTTTTTGCTTTTAAGTAAATAATCACTCTTACGTAAACATGTGATCATCCTCACACCAGTAATTGAAAGAGCTCTGGCTTATCATTGAGATACTCGCCATAAAATTTACGAGCATGCATTCTATCTAGAAGCGGCTGTAAATCTTTTGAAGATTTTATTTCTAGACCTACAATTGCGGGACCTTGTTCCCTACTCGTCTTCTTAGAATATTCAAAATAGGTGATATCGTCTGTAGGCCCGAGTACCTCAGCCACAAATTCTTTTAATGCTCCAGCTCGCTGCGGAAACTTCACAATAAAATAATGTTTTAACCCTTGATACAGTAAAGCACGCTCCTTGATTTCGGCAGTGCGGGTGATATCATTATTGCTTCCGCTCACGATGCAAGCGATATTTTTACCTTTTATTTCTTCAGTAAATTGATCTAAAACTGCTAGTGTCATTGCTCCAGCAGGTTCTGCTACGATGGCATCTCTATTGTATAAATCAAGAATAGTCTGGCAAATTTTACCTTCAGAAACAGTCACCACCCTGTCTACAAATTGCTGGACAATGGCAAAGTTACGATCTCCTACTCGTTGTACTGCCGCACCATCTACAAATTTATCAATCTCATCGAGCGTAATATTTTCTTTTTGGGCGAGCGAAGTGAGCATTGCAGGAGCTCCTTCAGGCTCCACCCCTATAATCTTAGTTTTAGGAGATAAATGATGGAACACACTAGATAGTCCCGCTATTAAACCACCACCACCTACAGGTACAAACACATAATCAAGTGGCTGCTCAGACTGTGTTAAGATTTCTAAGCCTACAGTTGCTTGACCTTCTATTATTTTTTCATCATCAAAGGGGTGTACAAATGTTTTTCCTTCTGTGGTACAAACATGACTTGCGCTAGCAAAAGCATCATCAAAGGTGTCCCCTTCTAGCACAACTGTTACCCACTCACCTCCAAACATTTCTACCTGTTCCACCTTTTGATTAGGGGTTGTGGTAGGCATAAAGATAGTACCATGTATACTTAATCTAGCACATGACAATGCTACTCCTTGCGCATGATTACCAGCACTTGCACACACAATACCTACTTTTTTTTGTTGTTCAGTGAGTGTACTTATTTTATTAAAAGCTCCTCTTATCTTATAGCTACGTACCTGCTGTAAATCTTCGCGTTTTAAAAAAACTTCTGCTTCAAACTTAGTAGAGTATGTAAAACTGCGCATAAAAGGAGTTTTTATGGCAACCTCTTTAACTCGGTTTGCTGCGTCCGTAATAGACTTTAATGTGGGAATAAATATTGTTGTTGCTATCATTTACGCCATGGCAGAAAAAAATTCCGCATATTAATCCTTTTATTATTTTGAGTAGTAATACTCACTTTATCTTGGTACAGACTAAGAAATCTTGAGTTCTTACTAAGCAGTCTTCACTTTCTTCATTGCAACCATAGCTCTTCGTAATGTAGCGCCTATTTCCTCTACAGGATGATTACGTATTGCATCATTTACAGCAATGAGTTCTTGATTATCTACATCATTTTCTTTTGCAAAAGCAGTCCCTATAATTGTGGTATCTACCTTCTTCATAAAGTCTGTTAATAATGGTTTACAAGCATGATCAAAAAGATAACAACCATACTCTGCCGTATCAGAAATAATGCGGTTCATTTCAAAAAGCTTCTTTCTAGCGATTGTATTTGCAATAAGTGGCGTCTCATGTAGCGACTCATAATAAGCACTTTCTTCTATAATTCCTGCAGCAGTCATTGTTTCAAAGGCGAGCTCTACCCCTGCTTTCACCATTGCTACCATAAGCACTCCATGATCAAAGTATTCTTGCTCAGAAATTTCATCTGTTGTGATCTCTTGTTTTTCAAAAGCAGTTTCTCCAGTAGCAGCTCTCCATGTGTGGAGATTCTTATCATCTGCCGCCCAGTCTTCCATCATAGTTTTAGAGAAATGACCAGAGATAATATCATCCATGTGCTTCTCAAATAGCGGACGCATTATATCCTTTAATTCTTCGGCAAGGTGAAAAGCTTTAATCTTGGACGGATTATTAAGGCGATCCATCATGGTAGTGATTCCGCCGTGTTTTAATGCTTCTGTAATGGTTTCCCATCCATATTGAATTAATTTTCCAGCATAAGCAGGATCAATACCTTTCTCTACCATTTTATCAAAACAAAGTATAGAACCTGTTTGTAACACGCCACAAAGAATGGTTTGCTCACCCATAAGGTCAGACTTTACCTCTGCCACAAAAGATGATTCTAGAACACCAGCTCTATGCCCTCCTGTAGCTGCCGCATACGCTTTTGCTTGTGCTAGGCCTTTACCTTCTGGATCATTATTAGGGTGTACTGCAATTAAGGTAGGAACCCCAAAACCTCTTTTATACTCTTCTCTTACCTCAGAGCCTGGACACTTAGGCGCCACCATGATTACCGTGAGGTCTTCACGTATTTTCATCCCTTCTTCTACAATATTAAAACCGTGAGAATATGCTAGCGTAGCTCCCTTTTTCATTAACGGCATCACTGCTTTTACCACAGATGTATGTTGCTTATCTGGTGTCAAGTTAAGCACTAGATCTGCTTTTGGGATTAAATCTTGATATGTTCCCACTGTAAACCCATTAGAACTTGCATTTACAAAAGATGGACGTTTGTCTGTAATCGCTCCCTCACGTAATGCATAAGAAATATCACAACCGCTATCACGCATATTAAGTCCTTGATTGAGACCTTGCGCACCGCAACCTACAATTACAATATGCTTTCCTTTTATAGCAGTAATTCCATCTTGAAATTCGCTAGCATCCATAAAACGGCATTTCCCTAGTTGTGCCAGTTGATCTCTAAGTGGCAATGTATTGAAGTAATTCATTCTAATTAATTTTCGGTAAAGACGTTGGTTAGAAGTACGTCTTTATTGTGATTAGTTATTGTTTTTTGTAAACTATGTATTTGAGGAGTTACGCTTTCGCGAAAGCGGCCTCTTGTTCCTCTCGTATTTGTTGCAATAAGGTAGAAATAGGCATCTCTGTCTTAGTCACCGCTATTCTACCTGAACGGGTAAACTGCATGATACCAAAGGGCTTTAACTCACGATGTACCAAATCAATCTCAGACCTACGCCCAGACTTTTCTAGCACAAAGAAATCTCTATTTACAGTAACAATACGCGCATGGCTGTCTTTAATAATATTTTGAATTTGAGGTTCTTCAAAAAGCAACTCGGATTTAATTTTAAAAAGAGCACTTTCTGTAAAAATAGTTTCCTCGTCTGTATGATAAAAGGCCTTAATAACCTCCACCTGGCGTTCTATCTGACCTTTTATTTTCTCCATTTGATGCTCTGTAATATTTACTACTAGTGTAAATTTAAAAACATCATCTATCTCGCTTTCTGAGGCAGAGAGACTCTCTATATTGATCTTGCGACGTTGAAATATAGCAGAGATTCTATTGAGTAGTCCAATGTTGTTCTCACTATAAATAGTTACCGTAAATCTTATTATTTGCTCACTCATACATTTTGAGTTTAAGTACTAATTGTTTTTGTCTACGTTATTTTTTAAGCTATATGACGTTATAAACTATAACGTGACATACCTATTTTATAAATAGAAGTCTTATTCTAGGCGTATATCAGAAACCGATGCACCCGTAGGAATCATAGGGAATACATTATCCTCTTTTTCTACCATTACCTCTAGAAAGAAACTTTCTTTTGAGGCAATCATACGCGTGATGGCGTCTTCTAGCGCGCTTCTGTGAGTTACCTTCTGAGCTTCTATATCATACGCCTCTGCTATCTTACAAAAGTTAGGATTTTTCATCTCCGTACTCGCATATCGTTTATCAAAAAATAGCTGTTGCCACTGGCGCACCATTCCTAAAAATTCATTGTTAAGTACTACAATTTTTACTGCAGCTCTGGTTTGTAGTATAGTTCCTAGTTCTTGTATAGTCATCTGGTAACCTCCATCACCTATGATCGCAACCACTTCTCGCTCTGGCGCTCCCATTTTGGCCCCTATTGCAGCAGGAAGGGCAAATCCCATAGTCCCTAGACCTCCAGAGGTGACGTTACTCTTAGATTTTCTAAATTTTGCATAACGGCAAGTAATCATCTGGTGTTGCCCCACATCACTTACAATAATGGCATCTCCGTTCGTTTTTTTATTAATAAGCTCTATCACCTCACCCATGGTTAACCCATCCTTAGTGGGGTGAATGTCATCTTTTATTACCTTATCAAATTCAATCTTATAATGATCCTTAAATCTTTGATGCCAAGCGGTATGCTCTTTGTTTTCAATTAAAGGAAGTATAGCTTCTAAGGTTTCTTTGGAGTTTCCTAGAACTGCCACGTCTGCTTTTACGTTTTTGTTAACCTCGGCTGGATCTATTTCAAAATGAATGACTTTGGCTTGTTTTGCATAAGAGTCAAGATTTCCTGTAACGCGATCATCAAAGCGCATCCCTATAGCGATCAAGACATCACATTGATTTGTGAGTACATTAGGACCGTAATTACCGTGCATTCCCACCATACCCACGTTAAGTGGATGGTCTGTAGGTATTGCAGAAACTCCAAGTATAGTCCACGCAGCGGGAATCCCAGATTTTTCAACAAAGGCCTTAAAAGCCTCTTCTGCCTCACCAAGAATAACACCCTGCCCCCACACGATCATGGGTTGCTTTGCATTATTTATTAATTGCGCAGCTGCTTGCAGCTGCTCTTTTTTAATTTCTGGTACTGGCACATAACTACGTATGTGTTCACATTTTTTATAAGAAAATTCAAATTCTTCAAACTGTGCATCCTTTGTAATGTCTATTAATACTGGCCCTGGACGCCCGGAACGCGCTATATAAAAAGCTTTTGCAAGTACTTCTGGTATTTCCTTTGCGCTAGTAATTTGATAATTCCACTTAGTAACTGGTGTAGAAATTCCTATAATATCTGTCTCTTGGAAAGCGTCACTTCCTAATAGATGTGAGCCTACTTGCCCTGTGATACACACCATGGGAGTACTATCTATTTGTGCATCTGCAATGCCCGTAATCAAGTTGGTCGCTCCTGGACCAGAAGTGGCAACAGCAACTCCTACTTTTCCAGTGGCTCTGGCAAATCCTTGCGCAGCATGGGTTGCTCCTTGCTCATGACGCGTGAGTACGTGTTGTATCTTATCTTGATGTATGTGCAACTGGTCGTAAAAAGGCATAATTGCCCCTCCAGGATATCCATAAATCAAGTCTGCTCCTTCTGCCAGCAAACAGTGGATTAATGCTTCACTGCCGCTCATCGTGGTAGTTGTCTTTGCTGGATTATGTATGGTTTTTGTATCCATATACTAGTATTTATGTGGCATTATTTTAAAACGTGCCCTTGTTTATTATGTTCTAATTCTTTGAGCGTTATTATCTCTTACCTACGCTTTTTGCCTTTAAAAAAGAAAAACATTCCTCAGATTTAAAGGAACTATTTAAGACAATTTACTTTACTCATTTTTAAAACTCATCTGTAACACATCCTTCACTAGCAGAGGATACCATCCTTGCATATTTGTACAAAGAACCCCTTTGTACTTTAAGAGGTGGAGCAATCCAGTTTGCTTTACGGCTTGCAAGCTCTTCCTCACTTATCTCCATGTTTATCGTGTTATTTTCTGCATCAATGACAATGATATCACCATCTTTTATAAGAGCAATACCGCCGCCTGTTTGTGCTTCTGGAGTGATATGACCTACTACAAAGCCATGAGTTCCTCCTGAGAAGCGACCATCTGTAATGAGTGCGACATCTTTTCCTAATCCTGCACCCATAATTGCTGCGGTAGGTTTAAGCATTTCTGGCATACCTGGACCTCCTTGAGGGCCTTCATATCTTATTACCACTACATCTCCTTTCTTCACGTTGCCCGCTCCTATTCCAGCATTTGCTTCATATTCTCCATTAAAAACACGTGCGCTTCCGCGAAAATGTAATCCTTCCTTTCCAGTGATCTTTGCAACAGATCCCTCGCTAGCGATGTTACCGTAAAGGATGCGTATATGCCCTGTAGCCTTTATAGGATTCTCAACGGTATGAATGACATCTTGATGGGCTTTTAAATGATCTACCTCGGCAAGATTTTCGGAAATAGTTTTACCTGTAACCGTCATACAATCTCCGTGAAGCATTCCTTGATCGAGCATATACTTTAATACTCCAGGAACACCACCTACGTTGTGAAGGTCTTCCATTAAGTATTTTCCAGAAGGCTTTAAATCTGCAAGAAATGGAGTCGTGTCGCTTATTTTTTGAAAATCTTCAAGTTTAAAATCTATTTGTGCTGCTTTTGCTATGGCAAGAAAATGCAATACGGCATTTGTAGATCCACCTAAAACGGTCACCAGTTTTATTGCATTTTCTAGTGACTTACGAGTCACAATATCTGATGGCTTTATATCTTTTTCTATGAGATTACGCAATGCAGCCCCTACTCTAGCACACTCTGCTGTTTTATCTGGAGAAACTGCTGGATTTGAACTTGTATATGGCAAGCTCATTCCTAGAGCTTCAATTGCAGAAGCCATTGTATTTGCAGTGTACATGCCTCCACAAGCTCCTGCTCCTGGGCATGCTTTTTTTACTACTTTCTTAAATTCCTTTTCTGTGATGGTTCCAGCTACTTTCTCTCCCCAAGCTTCAAACGCAGATACCACATCTAGCTTCTTATCTTCATGGCACCCAGGTGCAATGGTACCACCATATACAAGTATGGAAGGTCTATCCAAGCGCAGTTGAGCCATTAAAGCTCCAGGCATGTTCTTATCACAGCCCACAACCGTGATAAGCGCATCATAAGACATCGCTTGCACTACAGTTTCCATAGAATCTGCTATAATATCACGTGAAGGTAAAGAATAACGCATACCCGGTGTCCCCATAGAGATACCATCACTTACACCTATGGTATTATAGATTAAGCCCACTAAATCGGACGTTTGAACACCCGTTTTAATATCTACCGCTAGCTTATTTAAGTGCATATTACAAGGATTGCCCTCATAACCTGTGCTAGCAATACCTATAAGAGGTTTTGTAAAATCTTCATCTGTAAGACCTATTGCGTGTAACATAGCCTGCGCCGCTGGCTGTGTAGGGTCTTGAGTGACCGCTTTACTGTATCTGTTAAGTTCCTTCAAAAGTATAATGTGTTTGGAATAGTTAAAAATATGACACTATTATTATATTTTCAATTTATAATAATAAAGCTACCGATGATCAATTGCCCACGATAAGATATAAAAACCTGTTTAACAGTTGTTTAAATCATTAATAAAACAGATTTCTACATGTATATGAAGTTTATTTTTTATGTGGCCATTCTCATCAACTAATAAAAATAATACAAAAGTACCATCCTTTTTTGTGTAATTAAGCATACACCCATTAGATACCTACTATTAAATCTTTCAGAAAATAATGATAACTCGCTTAGTAAGTGCTTATTTTTGGTAAAAAGACACTGCCATGAGTATTTCCCAGATATTAACAACACAACGAGATTATTTTGCAACTGGCCAGACTAAGAGTATTGCTTTTAGAAAAAAGTGTTTGGTACGCTTTCGCGAAAGCGTAAAAAGCCACGAGCAGGATATCATTGATGCGCTCAGTGCAGATTTTAAAAAACCTCCCTTTGAGAGTGTGGCTACAGAGATTAGTATTGTCATGATGGAATTTAATAAAGCTATAAAGGAAATCTGGAAATGGCAAATGCCAAAAAAAGTATCTTCTTCACTTTTAAATTTTCCTTCTAGTGATAAAATAATGTATGAGCCTTATGGCGCTATACTTGTAATTGCACCGTGGAATTACCCTTTCCAGCTTGCACTAGGACCGCTAGTAGGAGCAATAGCTGCTGGAAATACGGTGGTACTAAAACCAAGCGAACTCACCCCAAATACATCTACATTGCTCGCCAAAATTATTACCGAAGTATTTGACACTGGTCACGTAACGGTGGTGCAGGGAGACAAGGAGATTGCACAAAAATTGCTTGAACAGCGGTGGGATTATATCTTCTTTACAGGCAGTGTTTCTGTAGGGAAAATAGTATACAAAGCAGCTGCAGAATATCTTACTCCAGTTACTCTTGAACTAGGAGGTAAAAGTCCGTGTGTGATAGATGAATCTGCCAAAATAAAACTCGCCGCCAAACGTATTGTGTGGGGTAAATTTGTAAACGCTGGACAAACTTGTATCGCTCCAGATTATATCCTTGTACACACCGCAGTAAAAGATCAATTACTTAAAGCACTTGATATAGAAATCACAGAGGCTTACGGTGCAGATCCTGCAATATCACCAGATTTTGCAAGAATCATAAATAAGAAAAACTTTGACAGACTCTCAAACATGCTGGAGGGTGCTTCTATATTTAAAGGTGGAAATACCCATAGAGATACGCTTTACATCGCTCCTACGATCCTGAATGATGTCACTATAACTGATAGTGCCATGCAAGAGGAAATCTTTGGGCCTATCTTACCTGTATTAACTTATGAAACCAAAGAAGATATATCAAAGATTATAAATACTATGGAGAAACCATTGAGTGCTTATGTTTTTTCTGAAAAGCGAGCTTTTAAAAACTGGTTTAAACACAGCTTCTCATTTGGAGGAGGTGCGGTAAATGACACACTCGTTCATTTTGTAAACGACAAGTTACCCTTTGGCGGCGTAGGACATTCTGGAATAGGAAGCTATCATGGTAAGAAATCTTTTTACACCTTTAGCCATGCCAAATCAATCGTAAGTCGTGGCACATGGATAGATATACCTGTGCGCTATGCTCCCTACAAATCCAAAATAAGCCTAATCAAGAAATTTATAAACTGGTTGTAATTTCATATTTATTATGAAAATAGGGTATTTACCCCTAATAGAGGAAACCCTACCCTAGTATCTTTACGTATGTTTAACTGGCCCCCACAATATTATAATTATGGGAAGACCCACAAAAACCGAACGTTTAAAAGAAGCTAGACCTATTATTATGCAATCAACCTTAATTTTTTGCAAACTCAATCTACAGAAAATCTACGCTCGTAGTCGTCGCTTAGAGCTAACTCACTGGAATGAACGTGATAATGACTATGCAGATTATATAAACAACTTGTGGACAACTATGTTAACGCATGACGCACTCAAAAAAGATGCTTTAAAACTTGAAGAAATGTTAGGCACTGGTGATGCGATACAAATACTTAGTGATATTGTGATGGAACATAAGCAATCAAAAAACAGTAAATAAAAAATTAAAGCGCATCAAAAACTTTAATGCAAAACCCACAAAGGATAGATGAATTAGCTATTTAATTGCATTTAAAACATCTTGAATGCAACGGTAATAAGTGTTATTCAATAAAAGATGTAATTATTTAATGGGTCTAGATAGGTCTCACATAAACAGCTACAGCTGGTACACTGTTTTCAACCTCAAGATTAGTATACATCCTATCACGACTACAGTAGTATATTGTAACACTTTTCTATAAAAGTATTCCCGTAGTTGCTATAAATAAAAAGACATAAGGTGATGGTGCAATATAGGTTCTTACATCGAGCGCTATACATCTCTTTTTAAAATTATTATTCATTTATATCGTACTCACAGATTATAAGCATCTTTTCTGACCACAAAATATACAGTATAACCAGTCTAAATGACTATGGTAATTTGTTTTTAAAATGAACGCTAAAGGTAGATCCTTCTCCTTTTATACTCTCCACACTAATTGCATCTCCCATATCCTCTATTTGGTTTTTAGTCATAAAAAGCCCTAATCCTTTTGCATCTTCATTGCGATGAAATGTTTTGTAAAGACCAAAAAGTTTCCCACCGTTTGCATTAAGATCTAAGCCAAGTCCATTGTCTTTTACAGATAGTATAAGATCATGTATAGAAGTCATCTCTGTGCTTATAGTCACTCTAGATGGTCTAGTAGGATCACTATATTTAACTGCATTAGAGATAAGATTAAATAAAATACTTTCTAGATATGCCGCATTATAAGTTATCTGGATATCACTAGGTATATCACACACTATCAAAACGTCCTTATTGCTTATTTGAGCTTGAAGCGTACTTATTGTTTTTTCTACATACTCTCTCAAAAAGATAAGTTTAGGAGTATCAGAAAGGTTTCTGTTTGATGATGCAATATCATTTAAGTTATTAATGGTGCCGCTTAAACCATCAGATATATCATTGAGATATGGTGATAGTTCTTTCTTCTCTTCTGGACTCTCTGCATCATCTATAAGCTGGAGAATACTTTTTAAGTTTCCTGCGTGTGTTCTTAAATTATGAGATACTATGAGTGCAAAGTTTTTTAAACGGGCGTTATGGCTCTCTATAAGATCATTTTTACTTAGAACACTTTTTTCAAACTCCTTCAAGGGTGTAATATCAACATGGGTGCCTATCATTCTTGATGGTTTGCCCTTCTCATCCCACGCTACAATTACTCCTTTATCTTGAATCCATTTATAAGTACCACTGGTAGAAAAAATACGATGCTGTCCAGAATAATATGGTGTTCGTCCTTCAAAATACTCATTGATGTCATAAAAATACATTTCCTTATCATCTGGATGTACCTTATCTGTCCAAGTACTATCGCGCAAGATGATATCATCTCTTGACATTTCTAAAAATTCTAAAGATTTATCTGAGTAATAAACGCGATCGTCTTCTAAGTCCCAGTCCCAAACCCCTATCTCTGACCCTTGAAGTGCAAACTCAAAACGTTCTTTTACTCTTAGAAGTTCCAGTTGAGTATTCTTCATCTCTGTGATATCTGTTGCATATCCATACCAGCCTGTTATATCTTCAGATATTTTTTCTGGTGTTGCTTGAATTTTAACCCAACCTACTAGTCCAGATGGTAACAAAAATCTAAATTCTTGATTCCATGGCTCAAAAGTTTGCATAGATGTATACACGGCTTTGATAACCGTGTTTCGATCTTCTATAAATACAAGATCAGAAATTATTTTTGTTCCATCATCAAAATAGTCACGCGTAAGACCATACAAAGCAGCAGCATTTTTTGTGATAAAAGGAAATGAATAACTTTGAGTGCGGTTATCAAATTGAATTTTAAAGAAAAACCCCTCAACTTTGTCTAGAAATTTTTCTAAACTCTTGAGATTTTCCACACATTGTGATTCGTGATCTTGAGGGTTCTTATTTGATATCATAGTAAGGGCTTGCTATCATTTACACAAATATATTATTAAAAAAATAACACTTGATAGTCTTACATTAAACAATGTAAAATATCTTAGAATTATCGTTGAAACGCAATAAATATCGTTAACTATTTATTCCTCATTAAAAATGACAATTGTTTAAGATACTATTAACCTAGCCAGCCGTCTCGGTCTAAACTTCTATACTGGATAGCCTCAGAGATATGTGTACCCGTTACAACATCCACTCCTTCAAGATCTGCTATGGTTCTCGATACTTTTAAGATACGATCATAAGCCCTTGCAGATAAGTTTAAACGTTCCATCGCTGTTTTTAAAAGTGCTTTTGAGGCATCATCAAGCGCACAATATTTCCTTATTTGCTTCACATTCATTTGAGCATTATAGTTGGTTTTTATGCTTTCGCGAAAGCGTTCTACCTGTAGTTCTCTCGCTGCCGTTACACGCTTACGTATATCCACACTAGACTCTGCCTTAGTCTCATCACTAAGTTTTTCAAAAGGAACAGGAGTCACTTCTATGTGAATATCAATACGATCTAAAAGCGGTCCAGAGATTTTACTTAAATATCGTTGCATCTCTGCCGGACTGCTTGTTACAGGAGCATTAGGATCATTAAAGTAACCACCTGGACTAGGGTTCATACTTGCTACTAGCATAAAACTAGAAGGATACGTAACCGTAAATCGTGCTCTTGATATTGTAACCTCTCTATCTTCAAGAGGCTGTCTCATCACTTCTAGTACAGAACGCTTAAACTCTGGTAATTCATCTAGAAATAATACTCCATTATGAGATAAAGATATCTCACCAGGCTGAGGATAAGCCCCACCACCCACAAGTGCCACATCACTAATAGTATGATGCGGACTCCTAAAAGGACGCTCAGACATAAGACCTTGATGTTCTTTTACACGACCTACCACAGAGTGAATCTTTGTGGTCTCAAGAGCTTCCCGCAACGACATAGGAGGTAAAATGCTAGGTAACCTTTTACTAAGCATCGTTTTTCCAGATCCTGGCGGACCTATTAAAATGATATTATGACCTCCAGCCGCGGCAATTTCCATGCAGCGTTTAATAGATTCTTGACCTTTAACGTCTGCAAAATCAAACTCTGGATGTTCAAGATTTTTATAAAACTCTGCTCTCGTATCTATTACTGTAGCTTCTAGAGGTGTTCCTTTATCAAAAAAAGCGATTACCTCACTAATGTTTTCTACGCCGTACACATCTAGACCATCTACAATGGCCGCTTCTTTTGCATTTTGAGCAGGTAAAATAAAACCTTTATATCCTTCTTCTCTTGCTTTTATAGCAATAGGCAATGCTCCTTTAATAGGCTGCAAGCCACCATCTAGAGAAAGTTCTCCCATGAGGATGTATTTTTCTACTTCCTCGCCCTTTATTTGTTCTGTGGCAATGAGAATGCCCGTTGCAAGTGGTAAATCATAAGCAGAGCCTTCCTTACGTAAATCTGCAGGAGACATATTGAGAATAAGTTTTTTACCTGGAATCTTGTAGCCATTATTTTGTAGTGCGGCTGCGATACGATAACTACTTTCCTTAATCGCATTATCTGGAAGCCCTACTAAGTGATAGCCTACTCCTTTATCTACGTTTACCTCAATAGTGATGGTAGTGGCGTCTACCCCAAAAACCGCACTTCCATAAACCTTAGTTAACATCTAATCAATTATTTGCATAAATATAAAGAATAGTCTTGTAACAATGTAGTAAGATTTTTGTGATGTAAAATTATAGTACTTATTACCATACTAGTTTCAAGTAATGTGTTTGCTATTAGTACTAAAGACTCGAGCGCCCCTATATCATTAATAAAAATTTTAAAAGATGGTATTTTTTACATTGATTGTATTTACAAATTTTCGATCGCAGGTAGAAGGCTTAATTATTGAAATACGATGCTCACTCTGATCAATACATCTTAAAGAAAAAGCTTACAGAAAATCTAATAAAGTATGTAGAGGACAACGCTGTTAGCTTCAATAAAGGATGCTCTTTTAATCAACTTCTTAAAACACTTTTTAATGGTTAATAAGAATGTGCTTTTTCATTTTCTCAAAACTTTATAACGACAAACAACGCTGGCTTTTGGGGCAAACACCCTGTAAATTTTAGTATAAACCTCATATTTTTACATTATAAAAAAAAGTCGGTAATAAAATAAGATGCTAATAGTACAGTAGCGTCACACATATTATTTAGGGGTGAAAGGCATCCCTGTCTTGCAGGGGTGTTTTTCTTTTTAATAATTTATAGCAACAAAAAATGCCTGAGAAGATATGTTCTCAGGCATTTTAATTAATATTACTACGTATACTACGTATTACTTTATCAAAATATTAAATTCAATTTTTGAAGAATGAAAAACGCTATGTGTCTGTTTAGTAAAATCTTCTTCTGTTGCTTTAAAGATATTATCTACATACGTCTGTGGATTTAAATCTATAAGTGGAAACCATGTGCTCTGTATTTGCACCTGCAATTTATGTCCCTTTTTAAAAGTATGAAGTACATCTTGTAATTTTACAAATACCTCATCTTTCTGTCCAGCTACAAATGGTTGTGGGCGCTCAAAACTTTTTCTAAAACGACCACGCATTACCTCGCTACGCACCATCTGGTGATAACCTCCCATCTCAACACCCTCTTCCGTCTCTTGAGTATTAGGAACATCATCTGGATACACATCTATGATTTTTACAATCCAGTCTGCAGAAGTACCTGTAGTGGCAACATTAAGCTTTGCCATAATATCACCTGCTAGTGTAAGATCATCTTCAAGTACTGGAGTTTCATAAACTAGCACATCATCTCTTTGCGCCGCAAATCGTTGATCATCTGTCATGTACTTACGTGGTGTAAATACCATTTTCTTGCCCTCTGCATACGGTACTGGATTTGCAGGGTCACTTATAAAATTCTCTGCATCGTATTTACTAGAAGGGCTACCAGTGAGTGAGTTATCCTTACCTAAAAAGAAAGAAGCTGCCATTGTTTTTTTAGGTGGCCATTGTTCAAAAGAGTTCCACTGCTTACTTCCAGAGTCAAACACGTGCGCTTCTGGCAGTCCTGTTGCGCCCTTTTCATCACCACCTTTTAAGAAGTGATTAAAGAATTTTGTTTCAATATCTCGTTGAAAATAATCTGATATATTATCTCCAAAATATACATTACCCACCGATTGTCTAGGCTTATTACGCGCCCAATCTCCGTGACTCCAAGGTCCAAATACAACAGTATTATAGTTATTGCTGCGTTTCTCTATATTCTTATACGTTTCCCAAGGACCATATAAATCCTCGGCATCATAAAGACCTCCTACTACCATCACTGCAGGTTCTATATTTTCTAAGTGCTGTATAATCCCTCTAGATTTCCAAAACTCATCATAATTAGGATGTTCCTTTAGTTGCGTCCAGAACTCATTAGTCTCATCATAATATTGATCTAAATTTGATAAAGGTCCCGTTTTTAAGAAAAAGTCAAATTGATCATCACTATTTAATTCTGGAAAATCATACCAAGCCTCTGTAGTAGGCGCATCTTTCTGGTAGCCAAAAACTGCCGTTGCCCTCCAGTAACTCAATAAATAAGCCCCATTATGGTGAAAGTCATCAAAAAAGAAATCTCCTATACACGCTTGAGGTGACGCAGCCTTTAACGCTGGGTGACCACTCAATAGCGAGTATGTTGCATAAAATCCAGGGTAAGATATTCCCCATGTCCCTACATTTCCATTGTTATTTGCAACGTTATTTACGAGCCACTCTATCGTGTCATACGTATCACTGGCCTCATCGACCTGAGTGCCTGTTTTATTAGGAATAAACGCTCTCATATTATCGTACTTCCCTTCACTCATCCAGCGACCACGCACATCCTGATACACCACAATATTTCCTTCTTGCATTAAATAAGCATTAGGAGCAATAGCTGTGCGCATTTGCCCTTCACCATAAGGTTTTGAACTATATGGGGTGCGTTGCATTAAAATAGGATACGATTTTGAGGTATCCTTTGGCGAGTATATCGTAGTATGAAGGTGCACCCCATCTCGCATTTTGATGCGCACTTCTTGTTTATTATAATGTTCAGAAACTTGATAAGTAGTATCTAAAATAGTTTCTTGTGCTTGTACAGGTAACGCTTTTGCGAAAGCAAAAAAGCATACAATACAAAGTAATTTAAAGGTGTATTTCATCTATTGATTATTAAAAGTTGTAACGGCATTTTTAAGCCAGTTTTCGTATTTCTTTACATCTGGAGTGTATCCCACAGGCTTATTTAAAGGTTTCTCATCATGGTCAAGCATGACATAATAAGGTGCGGCAACAATATTATAACGTTCTATCTGAAAGTTACTCCATTTATTACCCACCGTTTTTATACGACGACCCGTGGAGCTCACCCCTTGCTCTGCTTCTGGAAGCTGCTCTTGTGAGTCTCCGTATAAAGATATCAAAACAACATCATTCTTTAAGATATTTAACACGCCCGGTTTAGACCATACTAATTCTTCCATGCGACGGCAGTTTACACAAGCTTTTCCTGTAAAATCTAACAATACGGGTTTACTCTCTTTACGAGCGTACTCCATTCCAGCTTCATAATCTGTAAAAGATAATAATCCGTGTGGCCCTATCTCTGCATTTTCTGGAAACGCTACCGTACTATCAGACAAGGTAGCCTGGCTGCCTATTCTGTAAGGAGATTCACTATAATTCATAGGCGGCGGAAAACCGCTTATGAGCTTGAGTGGCGCACCCCATAATCCAGGAATTAAATATATAATAAAAGCGGTAGTGATGACACCAAGTAGTAATCTACCCACAGAAATATTCTTTACTTCTGTATCATGTGAGAGTTGTATTTTTCCAAATAGGTATAAAGCAAGACCCATCATAATGGCAATAAATAATGCTAAAAACACCTCGCGCTCTAAGTAGTGACCATCTATTACTAAATCTGCATTTGATAAAAATTTGAGGGCTAGCCCTAGTTCTAGAAATCCTAACACTACTTTTACCGTGTTAAGCCATCCACCAGACTTCGGCAAACTGTTTAACCATCCTGGGAACATTGCAAACAGTGCAAATGGCAATGCTATCGCTGTAGAAAAACCAAGCATACTTATTACTGGCGTTATACCACCTTCTGTAATAGATTGCACTAGTGCAACGCCCACAATAGGACCCGTACAGCTAAAAGAAACTATGGCTAGTGCAAGTGCCATAAAAAAGATCCCTGCAAATCCTCCACGATCTGCTTTACTGTCTATCTTATTTGCCCATTTTTGAGGTAACATAATCTCAAAAGCTCCAAAAAATGATATAGCAAACACTACAAGCAACACAAAAAACACCAGGTTAAACGTGACACTAGTAGAGACCTCAACAATAGCGGTAGCGCCAAAAATAGCAGTTACGGTAAGCCCTAGTACTACGTATATAATAATGATAGATATCCCGTAAATAATTGCATTACGTATACCCGCAGCTCGAGATTTACTTTGCTTTGTAAAGTAACTCACCGTCATAGGGATCATAGGGAATACACAAGGTGTAAAAAGTGCCGCTAGTCCTCCTAGAAAAGAGAGTAAAAAAGTTGCCCACAGCCCTTTATTACTAGGTCCATTATCTACTAGCGCACTGTCTTCCTCTTCACCTTTATCTTTTTGTGCAGGTGTTGCTCCATAACTTTCAAACTCATTATAGTCTGTAAAGACCATTGCCTTTTTTGCTTTTAAGTTATGAGCAATATAAAAATCTTGTGGTATACATACTTCTTTACATACTTGATAGTTAATGACAGATTTTACAATATGTATGCTTTTATCTGTTAGCGTAATAGGCATAGATAGCTTAGGGCGCCGTCCTGCATATTTAATTACATCTTCTTCAAATATCTCATCATAAGCGGTTTTAGTCTCACTTTCTATCGCAAGTTTCTCACGACTAAGACCTTTATCTTTTTGCAAAAACTCAAAGTTAAAAGGTATACCTGCTGGAGTTTCTTGCGCATAGATATACCATCCATCCTCTACGGTCGCTTGGTAATGCAACACATACTCCGTGTCTGATACTTTCTCTACAGATCCTTCCCAGGCTACAGGATCAAGAGTTACTTGAGTGATGCCAAATCCTTGAGCGGCCACTCCAATTACTGTAAACAATAGTAGAGAAATTACTATAATGAATGCCTTGCGCGTCATACGATTGTAAATTTTATTGTTTTCTGTGTAGTATCAACCACTTTAAAACGGTCATCTGCTCTGTGGCCTATCACCCATACTACAGCATTATTACTGCATAGAAGCCATACCTTTTCCTTTGCTATCAAAGATACCTTTTCATCTTTTAAATACTTACTTAACTTCTTTTTTCCCTTCATTCCATAAGGGTAAAAAAAATCTCCATCGCGCCACTTTCTAATGGTGAGTGGGTATTGAATACTCGCTGCATCTACTACTATCTCTTGCTTAGATATACTAGCCACAACAGCCCCTTCTCCTACAGACAGTTTTCCAAAATCACCTTCAATATTTTTCTCTTCTTTACGCCAGTAATAAGAACGTGCAACGTCTACTTTGATTACAGAAATAATCAAGTTATCTCTATCTTTTAATAAACGATGTGTGCTAGAGGTTATCTCTTTTCCAGACTGCGATTGTGGCAACTTATAAATATCATCCCAAGCGGTAAATCCGTACTGAGATAATAATTGATATAGCACAGCTTCTGGCTCTGGATGGGCTGCTAGTACCACTAAATCTATAACTTCCTCACCCTTTGACCCAGTTATAAATTGTTGTCGTAACTGCGCTGTATAAACTTTCAGTAGACGTTCACTTTGTTTTAAATGCTCTTGCGTATGCTGCAACCCTTTAAGAATATTGGGTTGCGCTTCCTCTAGATTTGGTATCGCATGATGGCGTATATGATTACGCACATAATTATCTGTTGCGTTGCTACTATCTTCTCGCCATTGTAAAGCTTGATCTAAGGCATAATCTCTTATACGCTTTCGCGAAAATTTGATCAACGGCCTTACTATCTTTCCATTAATCACAGGGATTCCTGTAAGTCCTTTTATTCCAGTCCCGCGACCTAAATTGATTAAAAATGTCTCCAAATCATCATTAAGATGATGTGCGGTAAGTATATATTTAAAATTTTTGGCAAGCGCTAATTCGGAAAACCACTGGTAACGAAGTTCTCTTGCAGCTATCTGGGTTGATGTCTTGGAAGTTTTCGCGTAAGCGGAAGTATCAAAACCTTTTATGTAAATAGGAATGTTGTGAAGTGTACAATAGTCTACCACAAAAGCTTGATCACCGTCACTCTCTGCAGCTCTTAAATTAAAGTTGCAGTGCGCTACACTTACACGGAGACCTGCCTGACGACATAGCAATAATAAAAGCATGCTATCAAGCCCGCCACTTACAGTAACGAGCAACGAACTATCGAGGAGAAATGGTACATCTTGTGCGATATGGCGCTTAAAATCCTCAAGCATCCTTACACATTACACGCGGCCCTTAAGGGCATTAAATACCCAAGCGATTGCAAAAAAACCAATCCCCACGGAGGCAAAACCCCATCCGGCTACCTCATTATATCTAAAAAAGCCTAGGGCAATAAGCCCTAAACCTACTAAAATCATTATAAAAGTGGCCCAAGCCAACACGGTATTTTTATTCATACCCATAGTTTTATTTTTAGGGAACATCTGACTATAACAGACAGACCACAAATATCGGTTATTTATTATAAATCGGGTAGTTTGTAATTTTTGCAATTCTAATTCCCAGCTCGTACAACAATACTTACCTTTATAGACATAAAAACTATCAAGCACACACCCATTTTATGGATTTAAAATTCAATAAAAACGAAGATCATAATAAGCTACTACTTTCTGACATGCGCACGCGCCTAGGGCAGGTAAAACTAGGTGGAGGCCAGAAAAGAATAGATAAGCACAAAGCAAAAGGTAAGATGACGGCGCGTGAGCGTATCAATTACCTTGTAGATAATCCAGATAAATGTATCGAGATTGCTGCCTTTGCTGGTGATGGCATGTATGAGGAACATGGCGGTTGCCCGTCTGGAGGTGTGGTTGTAAAAATAGGTTACGTTTCTGGCAAGCAATGTCTCATTGTTGCAAATGATGCTACCGTAAAAGCTGGGGCTTGGTTCCCTATCACTGGAAAAAAGAACTTACGTGCTCAAGAAATTGCAATGGAAAATAAGTTACCTATTATCTACCTTGTAGATAGTGCTGGTGTTTATTTACCTATGCAAGACGAGATTTTTCCAGACAAAGAGCATTTTGGACGCATCTTCCGTAACAATGCTGTGATGAGCAGTATGGGTATTACACAGATCTCTGCAGTAATGGGAAGTTGTGTGGCTGGTGGTGCATATTTACCTATTATGAGCGACGAAGCGCTTATAGTAGATAAAACTGGAAGTATTTTTCTAGCTGGAAGTTACCTTGTAAAAGCCGCAATAGGAGAGTCTATAGATAATGAGACACTAGGCGGAGCAACCACGCATTGTGAGATCTCTGGAGTTACAGATTATAAATCTAAAGACGATAAAGACGCACTAGATACCATTAAGAAAATAATGAGTAAAATAGGCGATTATACAAAGGCTGGCTACAACCGCATAGCATCTGCTAAACCTGCAAAAGACCCAGAGGAGCTTTTTGGACTACTTCCTGCTTCTCGTGCAGATCAATATGACATGCGAGATATTATAGATAGACTTGTAGATAACTCAGAATTTGACGAATATAAGGAGGGATATGGTCAAACTATTCTTACTGGATACGCACGCATTAATGGATGGGCAGTTGGGATTGTTGCAAACCAGCGCAAGCTTGTAAAAACTAAGAATGGTGAAATGCAGTTTGGAGGTGTGATTTACTCGGACAGTGCAGATAAGGCGACGCGATTTATAGCCAACTGTAACCAGAAAAAAATACCGCTTGTATTTTTACAAGACGTTACTGG
>ENA-ORXC01000352-ORXC01000352.1-marine-metagenome-genome-assembly--contig:-NODE-352-length-34541-cov-4.176242_pt1 | contig 34541 bp, 32 predicted proteins | sample MGYA00237865_ERZ511478 | MGnify/ENA metagenome assembly ERZ511478
GAGATCTTTTTTGGTTTTTGTAAAATCTTCACCGCCCCGTCCTCGATATGCCTTCAAATCCACTCCTGCACGATCAGCGAGTTGGACCAAGGCCTCGCGGAACTCCACACGTTCAATCTCTTGGATAAAGCTAAAAAGATCCCCGCCCTTGCCACACCCAAAGCATTTAAAAATCCCCTTATCAGGTGTTACATAAAATGACGGTGTTTTTTCATTATGAAAAGGGCAACGCGCCTTGAAATTCTTGCCAGATTTTTCGAGCTTCACATATGATCCCACAACATCATCGATCGTAAGACGGTCCTTAATCGCATCTACTGCCGATGGGCCGTTTTTTTTAAAAGCTGCACTCATGATATTGAGTATACGTATTTACTTCTCAATACACAATAAAAACCGTACACGATCTGTCTGCGGTCCGTTATTTAGGATTAACCTAGTGCTCTCTTTTCTGTATAAAAGAATGCCTCAGACCCAATCGGCGTATCTACAAAAGGGAAAATAATCGCCATATCTCTATCTGCGCGAACTTCACTACTTCCATCCATTGCAATTAATGCATCTTTTTTAATTTCGTCAAAATTCTTGTACGTACCCTCGAACGCGAACGATGCATCTTTCTTGATATGAATATCGTATGCGAAGTAATGCATCTGATCGTAATTATTTGATTCTCCTACCATCATGCCATGATGCTGTAAAAATGAGCGGATAGATTCAATGCCCTTTTCCTTGCATACCTCATATTCAGCCAGACATCCCAATTCGACCGTTATACCAACCTTGCCCTGATCATGCATATAGGCATCGAGCGACCCGCGCGCATGGTTATGTAATCCTGAAACGATTCTATTATATGGCAGCATATGCACCTTGCCCACATCTCTCGTTACCGTTATAACGAATGCATCGCCTAACGGATCGCTAAAGGCATGTAAATCGAGAAGCATGTCAGCAGTATCGAGAAGATCCATAATGATAGCTGCATTGCGATACTCGTAAGTCTCGCCAGAAATATCTCGTGCACATATTCTATTAATATTAGCATTAATCAATCGACTGCCTTCCTCAATTGCAGGAGGATTCGCAACAAGATAATGGACTACTCCTTTTTTAATAGTGAAATTTTCTTGCGCATACTCAAGTGCCATCACTCCGCCTATTTCATCTCCATGAACTCCGGCAGAAATAACTACTGTTGGACCAGGGATTCCTGAATCATACGTATATAATATTGGTTGTGTTTCTTTTTTCATAGTATAAAAAAACGATTACTATGAAGGTCCATGCAAGGCACTTCTCTCCATAGCTCGTTATTGTTCATTATTATTTTGGAAGCTTTTCTGACCATTCGAATACTCTTTTAGCAAGACTAAAGAATTCTTCAAGACCTGGCGCTACACCGAACATACGTAATTCTATTGTCCCATATCTGGTCATGCGAATCAGCTGATGATCGTTCCCAACATCCATATTATACCCACGCTCACACGCAATCTGGTAATGATGCTCGAGAGAGTCGATAGGCCCAGGCCTCCAATACGGCGCTGCCTGCTTGTACGTAGCGATACGCTTGCCCCCTGAATAATCACACCAAGCCAGCATGTCATCGAATGAATCAATTGCCGCATTGTAGCATTCCAACATATGATGATAATCCTTGCAACCAATATGAAAATGCGTTGCTGCAATACGGCACATTGCCAATAATTGCTCGCGGGTCTTGGTTTCTTGGAAATGCTGGTAGCGTGGATCTGGATATATATCCAACGGCATCGTATCCGGAGCATATTCGATAAGTACACGGCCAAGGCCAGTTTGTGCCTTTGCATACTCATAACGCTCTTCGATTGCATGTATCGCCTGAACGAATTTATCAAAAGTCAGTACCGGGAATTGTAACTTATCTTCGATCTGGCATGCAGGAACCTCTGGGCTAAAGCGAACATCAGACTGTAATGCTTCCAACATACGGATAACCCCAGGAACAATTACACCTAATTCATTTCTAATAAAGAATTCTCGTTCAGCGCCAATGTATCCTGTGGGTTCTGGTCTGAATTTAATCAAATTCAAAAAATCTTCCATGTTGTTAATTATTTAATTTTATTTAAAAGAACATATAAAAAACGAGGCATCAATGCCTCGTTTTATATATCTTGTTTTTGGAGAATATTCAACACAAACAAATCGAGGCATTTATACGATGTCCTCGCTCCACCAAAATACTGATGTATATGTGTCTTTGTTCATATTTTTCTATTTTATATGAAAAGGAATTCATGTCAAATATTTTTGAATATATTATTGATGCGCTTCTTTAATATTTTGCCTGATCTCATTGCGCATCGTCACCAGATCACTGAACTGTCGGAAGAAATAAATTTTTTCATCTCGTACTGATTCGATTTCTGAAGAATCAATGAGATCTTCTAGTACAAAGTGCGTGAACGACTCTGCGGCGTCTTCTTCAACAGATTCCATCGCATACCATGATACATAATCAGCTTGTCGATCAGAAAAGTTCCCCCCTTCCCAGAACTGTTCATAGAATGACTCTAGATACGTGCCTTCGATAACGCACCCCTCTCTATTCAAGAGGAGCCCACCTTCTCGACGACAGAACTCTTTGCCGTCATCCCAAATTGTCACTATCTGATTGTCATTGAGGCTCAGGATATGAAATATCTCATGAATAATCGTAGAATAGAACTCCGTATCAATACCATCAGGATGTCGTGCATTCATGGCAAATCTCCATTGATCATACGCATCATTCATAGGCTCAACATAGGCGTACTCTTGTGAAAAAGGCTTGCGGTAGACTTTAAAATCAGCAACATCATCGAGAATATCATCAGGAATAATACGCCCAACATGACTCCATAAATCTGCATCAAATTGGGCTCGTGAACCATCGTAATCCTCAAATGTTGTCATGAAATTATTCAGAAATGCGAAATCACCATCACCATCCGAGTATACGTGCCTCCAATCATCGAGCATTGCCTGGTAATCCTGATCAATGCCATCACATATCTCATCAGAATAACAACGAAAATCCATGTAGCAGACCTCATACCATGGATCGTGCCATTCACCCGCCAGGCAATCAGATTCATCCGATGCGGGATATTCGTAGTAATTCAAAGGCACAAAAAAATAAAAAACTGCAGCCCAGGACCCAATAAGCGTGATTGCGAGAAGTGTAATTTTGAAAATACGGAGACGATGCGAAATCATTACCATCTATTATACGATACTATTGTAAAATCAGGGTGTTGAGAATTTCCGTAATAACTTCTTCATCATCAATAATACGATCTGGGTGATTATCTAATTTTTCCCTACTCTCTGGAAAAAGCCCATATGAAGTATGCATTATTCTAATTGTCTTTCCTCGGTCAGTAGAAAGGCAAAAACCCAGACTCATTGATTGAATCTGGGTTTTTATTTATTCTCTCACTATTTACATTCAGAGCAATACGCCGTATTGAGTTGCGCGATCGAGTATCGGCTATTATTATACCCCTCCGATCTGTTCACTATGTGATTTCATCGTATCAAATACGCCTTCCATATCGATGAAGTCATCGGTGAATCCTGTTCCTGCCGGAATCAATCCTCCAATAATCACGTTTTCTTTGAGTCCGCGCAGAATATCATTACGCCCTTCAACTGCCGCTTGGATCAATACACGATTGGTATGCTGGAATGATGCTGCTGAAAGCCAACTCTGTGTCGAGAGTGATACATCTGAGATTCCCATCAATACCTCGGTAGCCTTGGCTGGCATTTTGCCTTCATCCTTTAACGCGATGTTCGCCTCGAGGAATACTGCCCTCTCGACAACTTGCCCTGTTGTAAAGAGAGAATCTCCTGGATGCTCAATCTTCTTACGCGAGAACATCTGACGAATTATGAGCTCGAGATGCTTGGGATGTAATCCTGTTCCATGGAGTTCGTATACCTTTCCAATTTCATGAATGAGGTAATCCTCCGTGGCTGTCTGGCCTGCCACCGCAAAGACCTCCTTGGGATCAGCTGCACCATCAGTGAGAGCCTGCCCTGATACGACTTCCTCACCCTTTTTCACAATAGGAATACGACGCTCATCGAGAACATACGAAGAAGTCTCTGAGGATTTATCAGTTTTATCTTCAACATTAGCAACCATATCAATCACTTGCACGCCGTCCTCTTTGCGGATATCAGTAATCATGCCGTCGAATTGTGCTACGAGTGCTGGAACCTTCGGAGATCGACGCTCGAAGAGCTCTTCGACACGTGGTAGTCCCTGCGTAATATCACTACCAGTCACACCTCCTAGGTGAAATGTTCGCAGTGTCAGCTGTGTTCCTGGTTCGCCGATCGCTTGTGATGCAATCGTTCCGACTGCCTCACCAAGCTTTACTGGATTATTGCGACCGAGATCAATTCCGTAACATCTCTGACAAAGTCCACGCAAGGTGCTACAGCGTAATGGCGATCGTACGAGTACTGATTCAACCCCAGCCTTTTCAATTTCCTTTGCCATTTCTTTGCTGACTAATTTCCCTTTCTTCACGATTACATTACCCTCGGGATCAATAGCATCCTGACCCAGAACACGCCCCGCAGTATTATCAGCAATCGTTCGTTCGATTCCATCGATATTTTGGTATTTTGCAATGATTCCATCTTTTGTCTTGCAATCATTTTCGAGGATAATTACTTCCTGAGCAACATCATGGAGGCGACGTGTCAGATACCCAGCCTTGGCAGTATTCAACGCGGTGTCAGTAAGTCCCTTACGAGCGGTTGTGGTATTAATGAAATATTCCAACGGCGTGAAGCCTTCTTTGTATGAAGACACAATAGGGAAATCGAGTTCACGACCCTTTGCATTAACAATAACTCCTTTCATACCTGCTGACTGATTGAGCTGCGACAAGTTACCACGAGCACCAGAGGTAATCATATCGTGCAGTGACGGACTCTCGCTCAAGTGAACCTCCAATGCATCAGCTACCTGATTCTTGGCAGTTTCCCATGCACCGATGACCATACGGTATCGTTCCTCTTCAGAAATAAGTCCCTCGTTGAATTGATCAACAATTTTTTCAACCTTGGCGCGCGCTTCTTTTACAATAGCAGTCTTCTCATCCGGAACTGCTGGATCGTCCATACCGAAGGTTGTCCCTGACATGGTTACGAATTGATTACCGAGATCTTTTATCTGATCAAGAATATCTGGAGTCGCATCAATTCCATAGCGATGAATAACATCACCGATAATTTTTTTGAGTACTTTCTTGCCACAAATTTCATTTATATAGATAAAGTCGTCTGGGAACATTCTATTAAAAATAAGTCGGCCTACCGTTGTCTCGAAAGGCTTACCTTCGTGAGATGCATATTTTTCTGTATCACTCCCACGTACCATAATTTTGGCACGCAAGTCCACAACATCATAGTCGTATCCCATGATTGCCTCATTGGGACTCCCGAATACACGCCCTTCCCCTTTTGCCCCTTCTTCAATATCTGTTAACCAGTAGCAGCCCAAAACAATATCCTGTGATGGCGTTGCGATTGGCTCACCAGTTTGTGGTTGAAGGAGATTCTTATTCGATGCAATCAGCTCACGTGCTTCACGTTGTGCTGCGCGAGATAATGGCAAGTGTACTGCCATCTGATCACCATCGAAGTCAGCGTTGAATGCCGCACACACCAATGGGTGCACTTGAATCGCCTTACCTTCGATCAATACAGGATTAAAAGCCTGGATAGACAAACGGTGCAAGGTCGGCGCACGATTGAGGAGCACGTATTTACCTTTAATTACACCTTCTAGAATTTCCCATACTTCTGGGATTCCCTCTTCGATAAGACGATTCGCGCCACGAATGTTAAAGGCAATTTCTCGTTTCATCATTTCTGCGATAACGAATGGCTTGAAGAGCTCCAATGCCATGAACTTCGGCAGCCCACACTGGTTAAGCCGTAAGCTTGGACCTACAACAATTACAGAACGCCCTGAATAATCAACACGCTTACCCAAGAGATTCGATCGGAAGAGCCCTTGCTTCCCTTTCAAATTATCAGCAAGAGATTTGAGCTGACGGCGCTGCGATTGACTCATAGCTGCTGATCCTGAATGCTTTCGGATTGAATTATCAATCAATGAATCAACGGCTTCCTGGAGAATACGCTTTTCATTACGGAGAATCACATCTGGAGCACCAATATCCATCAATTTTTTGAGGCGATTATTACGATTAATTACACGACGATAAAGATCGTTCACATCACTTGTAGCATGCCGCCCACCATCGAGCGCCACCATTGGACGAAGTGCTGGTGGAATAATAGGGATCACCTTGAGGAACATCCACTCTGGGAGAACCTTGGCATTCATCATTGATCGCACAAGCACGAGACGTTTTTCAATCTTTTCGCGCTGCGCTTTAGTGGCAGTATCCCGCTTCTCATCAAGTTGCACTTCGATTGCTGGCAGGTCGAGATTTTTAAAGATCTCATAAATTGCCTCAGCGCCAATTCCAGCTTCGAATAAAATTGCGTATTTCATCGAGAATTTATGATACTCAAGCTCTGTAAGAACTTTGTACTGCTTGAGGCTATTGATTTCTGATTTTGTTTCACTGAAAAGATCTTTGAGCTTGTCTTGATCTTCTTCTTTTTCAAGTGTTTTGAGCTTGCTTTTATATTCCGTCTCAAGTTCTTTTAAAATCTTTGCACGCGCCTGTTCATCAACGCTCGTTACAATATATCCAGCAAAGTAGATAACCTTCTCGAGCTGAGAAACTGACACACCGAGCAGGAGACTCATACGTGATGGAATACCACGAAGCATCCAGATGTGTGATACCGGACTTGCAAGATCAATATGGCCCATACGTTCACGACGTACTACGGCACGTGTAATTTCAACATTACACTTTTCACAAATAATTCCTTTATAACGGATTCCCTTGTATTTGGCACAATAACATTGGTAGTCTTTTTCTGGACCAAAGATCCTCTCATCGAAAAGTCCTCCGCGTTCTGATCGGCCGGTACGATAGTTGATCGTTTCTGGTTTGAGCACCTCGCCTTGTGACCAGCTACGTACGGTTTCTGGTGATGCCATGACTAATGAGATTGATTTGAGTTGATTGTTTTTCATATAAATATTTTAGTAAGAGATTATAGAATAAGAAATAAGAGATACCTATGCTTTTTCTTTTACTTCATTTTTATCTGCGCCTGTAATCTCTTCTGCTTCCTCGACCGATGATGTAGATTTTTTGTCTTCTGCTGGTTTTTGCATGCTCACCCCCTTCACAAATGGATTAGCATTGCCATGCAATCGCACATCAAGAGAAAGGCCCTTGAGATATTTCAAGAGAACATCAAACGATGCTGGCAGGTTCGGCTCAGTGATATCTTGCCCACGAATAATTGACTCGAATGAATCGGATCGCCCCAAGATATCATCAGATTTGACAGTGAGCATCTCACGCAATGTATGCGCTGCTCCGTATCCTTCCAAAGCCCACACTTCCATCTCTCCGAAACGCTGCCCACCAGACTGACTCTTACCACCCAATGGCTGTTGAGTAATGAGTGAGTAGGGACCAATTGCACGTGCATGCATCTTGTCATCAATCATATGGTGAAGTTTGAGAATATACATAACTCCCACAGCAATCTTTTGCTTATACGCCTCTCCTGTTTGACCATCATAAAGCGTCATCTTGCCATCACGTGAGTGTCCAGCATTTTCAAGCTCGTCTTGAATCTCCTTTTTTGTTGCACCTGCAAATGGCGGTATGATCGCTTGATAATTCATGGTCTTGGCAGCAAGCCCAATATGCATCTCGAGAATCTGACCCAGATTCATACGCGATGGCACACCCATCGGCGTCAATACAATATCAATAGGCGTCCCATCTTCCATATATGGCATATCCTCTTCTGGAAGAACAACAGAGATAACCCCTTTGTTTCCATGTCGTCCCGCGAGCTTATCACCCACTTGAATGTGACGCATTTCGGCGACCTCGACATAAATTTTCTTCAGAATTCCTGATTGCAAATCATGCCCCTTGTCACGAGAGAATACCTTCACACCAATTACGCGACCTTTCTTGCCGTGACCGATTCGCGTCGATGTATCTTTTACATCACGTGCCTTTTCTCCGAAAATAGATCGTAGGAGGCGCTCCTCAGGAGAAAGCTCTTTTTCCCCCTTAGGTGTAATCTTCCCAACCAAGATGTCATTCTCACTCACTTCTGCTCCCACCCGAATCACCCCGTCTTCATCAAGGTTCCGCAGTCGTGATTCGCTCACATTTGGAATATCACAGGTGGTCTGTTCAGGGCCGAGCTTGGTATCACGAACCACACATTCGTGCTCCTTGATACGAATACTCGAGAATTTATTTTCTTTTACTAAACGCTGCGAAATGACAATCGCATCTTCGAAATTATTCCCATGCAAACACATGAAGGCAACGGTTGCATTCTGCCCAACGGCTACTTGACCATTCTCTGTTGTAGAAGCATCGGCGAGGACCTGCCCTTTCTTTACCTTATCACCCACGCTGACAATTGGGCGCTGATGAAGGACTGAGTAATTGTTACTACGCGCATAGTTCACGAGAGTATAGGTGTATTCTTGCTTTTTTCCTTTCAAAATGATTTTCTTTCCATCTGCAACTTCAATTGTCCCATCCTCATCAGCGAGCACAAGGCGGCCCGTATCGCGAGCAGCCTGCTCTTCAATACCCGTACCTACATATGGTGCTTCTGGAATTACACATGGAGTGGCCTGCTTATGCATGTTCGATCCCATCAATGCACGGTTCGCAGCATCGTTCGCTACGAATGGGATAAGCGCCGTTGAAACTGAGAAGGTCTGATTCAAAGCAACATCAATAAAGTTGACATCTTTCTTTGGGATAATTTTCGGCTGACTATCGAAGCGCACCTCGATGTCATCTGCGGTAATTTTCCCATCATCGTCATACGGAGTACGTGAGTGTGCGATATGATATTTTTCTTCTTCATATGCATTCAGGTATGAGATTTCACCGGTGATCACGCCATTTTCTACCTTGACATACGGAGTCTCGATCATACCGAATTGGTTCACACGAGCATAGAGGCTCATGTGCAATACCAATCCAATGTTCGGACCTTCAGGCGTGTGGATGGGACATACGCGCCCATAATGCGACGGGTGGATGTCACGCACCTCGAATCCTGCGCGCTCACGTGTCAATCCCCCGGGACCAAGCGCCGAGAGGAGGCGCACATGTTCGATTTCACCAATTAGATTCTCTTGGCTCATGAATTGCGAGAGCTGGTTCGTTGCAAAGAACTCTTTAATACGAGCCTGCAGTGGTCGCTGATTTATGATTTGAATCGGCATTGTCGTCTCGGTATCAATAGTGGACATTTTGTCCTGGATATTACGCTTCATTTGCGTCATTCCCTTGCGGACTTTTTGCTTGATAAGTTCCCCCGCGTATCGTACGCGACGTGATCCCAAGTGGTCGATATCGTCTCCTTTTGAACCCGGTGTAATATTCAATTGAATAACATGATTAATGATACGTAAAAGATCATCTTGATTAATGGTCAATCCTTCATCAAGCGCCTTATCATCAGTAGGGAGTCCAAAACGCTTATTGAATTGGTAGCGCCCAACACGAGAAAGATCATATCGATCTTCACCAAAGAGTGATTCAAAGAAGTTCTTGGCATTATCAACTGTTGCATGTTCACCATCACGCAATTTACGATAAATTTCCACATAGGCTTCATCGGCAGTAGTGGTAGTGTCTTTTACAAAAGAACGCTTGATATATTCACACTTTTCTTCATCTTCGAATGCTTTAGTAATATCATCATTTGTATTCCAACCAAAGGCACGCATGAGCTGTGTTACCGGGAATTTACGCTTACGATCAATACGCACAAAAAGAATTCCGTCTTTATCAGCCTCGATTTCTACCCACGCACCACGTGATGGAATCATTTTAGCCCCAAAGAATACCCCTTTTTTCGTACTATTTTCTGTAAAGAAGATTCCGTAACTACGTGCCAGCTGCGGCACAATCACACGCTCGACACCATTAATGATGAAGGTTCCGTGATCAGTCATCATAGGAATGTCAGAAAGAAAGATCTCTTGCTCCTGAGTACTCCCAAGCATTTTGTTCTCTAGACGCACGCGCGCCTTGATCTCTGCTTGGAAGGTCTTCTTGTTATGCTTGGCGTAATGTTCTGAATAATCAGGTTCAATAATAGTGAAATCAAGGAACTCCAGGGTGAACTTCTTGTTTGCATAGTCACTAATGGGTGAGAATTCAAGAATAGTATCTCGAATCCCATTTTTTAAAAAGTCCTGGTATGAATCCACCTGTGTCTCTACGAGATTCGGGATCGGTGCCAAGGGCTTTTTATAGCGTGAAAAAAATTTCTTCTCGCGAACTTTTGACATAAAACAGAAAAACGCTCATACATCGTATCTCACGATGTTATGAACGGGCTAAAATAATTTTTCATCTAGAACACTATGTTGAGTACGTGCGCACTGGTGAGAGAACGCAGAATAGTAAGAAGTCAACATAAGAAACATATACACGAATGTATGTGTGATGAAGTATCTACGAAACATGTACTACTAATTAATTAGAGCACAAGAATATAGATGATGAAGAAGTGAATAATAATGCGTATCTGGCTTACCATAACCCAATCGAACCCTTCAGATAACTAGTTAATCACTATACGAATATTTTTAGATAGTGCAAGAAAGTCAAGTTGGGTTTTCCACATTTCTACAATATTCCGGGTAAAAAAATACGAGACGGGTCTTGTCTCGTATTGTACTATTCATTTTTGAATTTTCTCCATTAGCTCACTACGAGCTACTGAGGTCATCTCTTTATATCTCCATTTTTCAGAGGGATCCATATCAAATGGAGATATCTCATTTGGAAATATATTCCAAGTAAATTTATTACTATCCTTTTCACCCTTTGGGGTAGTATAGACAACAATTTCCCAAAAGTAATCTGGACAAGGGTCGTCTGCACAAATAACCATTGCGTGCTTGTTACTAAAGGTGTCATAGAAATTTCTTTGAAGCGCCGTACCCGATTTCCATTCAAATCCATCCTCTTGAATCCAATTACGAATTAAAAGAAATGAAGCGGAATCACTTTTGATTCGATTAGTGTAAGGCTTTTGGGGCTTTTCAAAAAATACCTGGAAATCATCATTTTTTACAATAATAGGCATAGAAGAATCAGCTTTATATTGACCATAAAATCTGATTGATATCATCATCAATGATCCGACAAATAAGATCAAAAAAATAGTATGCCAAATAGTCATTCCCCTTAGTCTTTCCTTTAGATTTAATCCCATTTTGAAAGTATTTTATTTAAAAGTGATGTAATATGTTTAAAAGAATCTCAATCTATATTGAATCATAGAGTAATAGATATGTCAATGTATTTTACCCCTTTCTCCACTCATCAATTTTCTTGTGATCCCCTGAGAGAAGCACCTTGGGGACTTTATATGTCTTGCCGGATGATTTGTGCTCATACGTTTCTGGGCGTGTGTATATTTCATGTGATGAAACACGAGCCTCTTCAGGTGATAACTCATTACCCAACACACCTGTAACATGCCGGGACATTGCATCGATAATAACGAGTGCTGGAATCTCGCCACCCGTGAGGACATAATTACCAATAGAAATTTCATGCGCACGGAATATTTTCTTCACCCTCGCATCAACTCCCTCGTATCTCCCGCAGATGAGAATAATGTCTGTATAAGACTTCCCCCACTTCAGCGCATGTGTATTGGTGAAGCCTTCGCCACCTGGCGTGAACAAGATAATCTTTGTCTTGGTATTTTTGCGTCGTTGAATTTTCTTCTGAATTGACTCAATCGCGCGCACAATTGGATCTACACTCATGACCATTCCTGGGCCACCACCGTATGGCTTGTCGTCAACATTTTTGTGTTTATTTTTTGAAAAAGTCCTGAGATCGTAACTTTTTACTTCAATATGTTTATTTTTTTGCGCACGACCTAGAATAGATTCATTCACATAGCTCTCGATCATATTTGGGAAAAGCGTTATGGCATGGAATCGCATCATGTGTGACTTTTTCTTCTTTGCCTTACTTATTGGATTCTTGGTATTAGTATTTTTTTTCTTCATGAGAAAACTGTAACAAAAAAACCCCGCTAGGGCGAGGTTTTAATTATATTTCAAGACTATTTATTCCATCTCATCTTTTAAATCTGCTATTACTGCATCAACTTCATCTGGGGAAGCCGCCTCTGGAGCCGGAGCATCATTCCCGCCATCATTTTCCATCGAATGAATGCCTCCTTCTGGTTCATTGATCTTCATATTGACACGCTGCTGGAATTTCATCCCTACAACACGCAAGAGGGTTCGGATAGCCTTGGCAGTTGCGCCACGGCGACCAATTACCTTCCCCATGTCCTCGGGGCTCACATCCACCATCAGGAGTACCCCCATTTCATCTACCTTACGTTCTACATTCACCTCATCCGGCACATCTACAAGTGAGCGGAGTAAATTCGTCAAAAAGTCTTGTACTGGATCCATACGTCAATAATCGAGAACTGAATACTATCGTTTTTCAGAAAAACAAGATGATCAGCCATTTCATTAATACTTCTAATTCATAATCTGCCGGCCCAGTCGTACATTCATCATGTATATTACGTGAAATTAATGTGCGAACAGTACACACACTCATTGTATCAAGCAAAAAGCAGCACGCCAATGAAGGCTGTGCATAACTTTTTACTCATTATATCTATGACTACTTTTCTTCTGCAGGCTTCTCTTCCTCTTTTGGGGCTTCTTCCTGAGCAGGTGCCTCTTCGGCTTTTTCTTCTACCTTAGGTGCTTCTTCGGCTGGTGCGTCAGTTGCCGGAGCATCTTCTGATTTTGCTTCTTCCTCTTTGGCTGGAGCTGATTCTTTAGGAGCTTCCTCTTCTTCCTTCTCGGCTACAATGGGAGTTTTCTTTGGCAAGGCATTGAGCTTCTTGGCATCAATGACCTTTTCTGAGACGAGCATGTTGTGAACAGTGACAGATGCCTGTGCACCTACACCGAGCCAATATGTTGCGCGTTCTCCGTCGATCTTTTTAGTTCCGAGTTTTGGATTATATACCCCAATCCATTCTACGAAATTATTAGACTTAGGACCATACTTACTATCAATAACCACCACGCGGAAATGCGGGTCGTGCTTGCGGCCAATTCTCTGTAATCGGATCTTTAACATAACGCTTACGATACTATACAAAAATGGCGGCTGTGTCAAATAAAAAATGCTAGCTTCATCGCACTCATGATTACACAGGATGATAAGGCTAGCTCTTGATAACTTTTTTCTTACTTAGTCACAAGAAGTAAAGCCATCGGGAATTTCTTCGGTTTCATAATTTTAATTGAATACCTTCATACGCAAATCAGTCATCTCTTCAAAAGATGAACCTTGAAAGCTAAAAGGAGACTCTTTTTTTGCAACAATTCTACCTGTTGCCACTTCGATAACCTGCCCAACCTCCTTTTTTCCTTGGAAGGTTATTTCTACACGGTATTTCATAGTGCATCGTTTTAACTGCTTTTTGTACTTTTTTATAAGCCCAACCTAAGCAGATGTTTTTGAAAATAAGGATCTTTTTGATCCACAAGCAGCTATAACGGTATACTCTTTTGAGAAGAAAACGCTGCCGCTTGAGAAAATTATCGATTGCAATGATGGCTGGCAGTATATTCTCCAAGATATGAAGCTCCCTATTAGCGAAGCCGACAAAGAAACATTCGAAGCGGGAGAAATTCTGAAGTATTTTGAGATTGTATAAACCAACTACATATATCATCACATCACTAGTACAGTTCTCATAAATCTTTTCTATGCTACTATAATCTCATATGTCATTTACTATTGGAAACGAGTACGAGGGGAAGTTTTATTTCGGCAGGAACGGTGTTGGGTATGTTCGCATCCCCGAAGAGGAGCACGCTATTGAGGTCCCATCACACGATACAGGAGAGGCGCTCCATCGCGATACCGTCATTGCGAAAGTCACCAAGCCATCACGCGGAACGAGCGTTATTGGCGAAGTGTTGAGTGTAGTAAAACGCGATGCGAAAGGCCATATCGGTACCTATACTATTAAAGGAGACCGCGGTATAGTTACACCTCGCCACCGTTCACTGTCATCAGTTGAATTTTTTATCCCAGAAGAGAATCGGAATAACGCGCAAGAAGGCAATCAAGTATTCGTAACTATCGCTGGATGGGATGAGAATGGCCCCGTTGGAAACATTGATCGCGTTCTCGCAAAAGAAGACCACGAAGCCATGATGGAAGGGATTGTTTTGACTCAAGGCTTCGATGCTGCCTTCCCCACAGAAGCCGAAGAAGAAGCACATGCAATCAAAGAGACCGGTATGACTGACAAAGAGATCGCCCGGCGTCGCGACATGCGCGACACGCTGACCTTCACTATCGATCCTGATGACGCCAAAGACTTCGACGATGCCCTTTCTTATAAAAAGAATCCTGACGGAACCCTAGAGATCGGTATTCATATTGCTGATGTTGCCTTCTTCGTGCGCCCTGGAACTGACCTCGATGATGAGGCGTATAAAAGAGCGACATCTGTATATTTGGTGGATCGTACAATCCCGATGCTTCCGGAGGTACTCTCGAATGACCTCTGCTCCCTACGGCCTGATGAAGATAAATTCGCTTTCTCATGTATCGTGAATCTCAACGAGAGCGGCGAACCAGTTGGCGATCCATGGTTCGGACGAACAGTAATCAGATCAGTGCGCCGATTCACCTATGATGAAGCCTACGAAGTAATGCAAGACCCAGGTATGGATAACACGTATGGAGTACCCCTGACGGCCATGAATGCTCTGGCGAAGAAGCTCAATGCACAGCGCATGAGCAATGGTGCGCTTGCTTTGGAAAAAGAAGAAGTGCGCTTTGTCCTCGATGAGAAAGGCGAACCTATCGAAGTACGCACCAAAGTCCGCCACGATGCCCACACCATGATCGAGGAGTACATGCTCATGGCGAATCGCCTCGTTGCAAAATTCCTCAGTACCTCATCATTGAAAGATGTCATGATCTATCGTGTCCACCCAAAGCCTATCGCAGAAAAGTCTCATGATTTGCGCAATTACCTCGCAACGCTTGGATTTGAAAATATTCCCCTCAAGGGTGGCGTTGTTCCAACGAGCTATTTGCGAAAGCTGGTATGGGAGGAAATTTCTGATCATTTTCTACGTGATGCCGTATCGCTCGCGATTGCGCGTTCGATGGAGAAAGCCTACTACACCCACGAGAATCTCGGACATTATGGCCTCGCCTTCTCTTTCTATACCCACTTCACCTCGCCTATTCGCCGATATCCCGATCTCCTCGTGCATCGAATCCTCGCAGATGTTCTCGAGAAAGTAAATCCAGATACCAGTAGCGTCCAAGTTGACACTATCGAATCTCATGCACAACACACGAGTGAGCGCGAACGAGCAGCCATGATGGCAGAACGCCAATCAGTGTCATACACTCAGGCACGCTATATGAGCAAGCACGTTGGTGAAGAGTTCCAAGGAATGATCACGGGTCTCAATGAGCGAGGATTCTTCGTCTCGGAGCTCAAGACTAAAGCAGAAGGTAAAGTACGCCTCGGCGATGTAAAAGGTGCATTCCTTATATATAATGACAAGACGCACAGTCTGGTATCCAGAGACAAAAGCAAAAATATTCAATTGCGCGTAGGTGATATTATTACTATCGAAGTAGCTCGTGTTGATGTCGAGAGTAGCTTTATCGACTACCGTGTAAAGCTTTAGCAAAAGAAGAGCATAAACACTTGCCATGACTCATCAAAATACGTATTATATATACCATATTATCCCCTGTGATAATGCTACTTATTTTTGCATAAACGAAATGTATGAGAAAAAGACGCTCAAGGAAACAACACAACAATAGTGTGAATCAACGATATCTCCACCAATATTCTGGGGACTTCGAAGCAATACAACGCAAGCGCCGCGTGAACCAATTCCTCTGGATGTGTGGCGTGTTTCTGTTGGGTGCAACTATTACTGCAGGCGCATTCGAGTCACGCAATATTATTAATTCTGGTGGCACAGCCTCGGTACGATCATCGCAGAACTCAGGCAATCTCCAAGCATCCCGAGACAAGAGTGCTGTAGGGGGAAATTCTCAATCACAGACAAGCTCAGCAACGAGCACCCTGAGCAACACTTCGCGTGAAATATTCGCCACCCAACAAGAAGTCTTCGATACATCAACATCGAGCTATCTCGCACGTGACAGCTTTCAGACCGTCGAGCTCGTTGATATCCCAGAATTAGAACGTGGAAGTTGCAGTATCTCTAATGATCCGAGTGAGCGTCCCCGTTATTTTGCCCCAGTTAACAAGGAATATAACCTCGAAGAATACGTGCCGCCCCACCTCGTGGAGATTAATTCCCTCGTACCGGTATCTCGCGACACTGCAATGTGCCTGGATGAGACGGCGACGTATTATCTCGCCCTGATGCTGGAGAAAGCAGAAAAAGAAGGCGAAGACATGGCGGTCACGTCAGCCTATCGATCCAAAGCGTACCAAGAAGGATTGTACGAGCGATCAATAGAACGCAATGGCGACCAAGAAATAGATTCAGTAGCAGAGGGCGGCCATTCAGAACACCAGCTAGGAACAACCATTGATCTAACGAGCGCAGAGATTAACTACCTCGGAGTTACCGAGCAATTTTCAACAACGGGTGCCTACCAGTGGCTTCTCGATAATGCGCACACATATGGATTCGTAGAAAGTTATCCTGCAGGATCAGAAGACACGCGAGGCTACATAGCCGAGTCATGGCATTGGCGCTTTGTCGGCCCCGGCAACGCCCACCTCTTTGCACAGAGGATTCGTGAGGGTGAGTAGGTTATTTTTATTTTCTATACTTGACAATATAAATATATTCCACTATTGTAACCTTCTCAACGCGTATATTAGATATTTACAAAATATACGCAAATTCTTTAACAAAATGCACTTATATAAAATATTTACAGGTGTGTTTTTATTTTTTCAAACATAAAAATATTAACGATGCAAAAATATATTACCTTAATTATCTTAACACTAACAGCAATTACCCTATTCGGATCTACTCAATCTACGAACAGTGAACCCCCGAACGCAATGAATATAAATCTCGATTCGATTAGCAAGCACGATATTTGGACATATTGGATAATGGACCAAGGTTATAGTAATCACCTAGAAGAGCAGAATGATATCTTGCTAGAAGAAAACGCAGAATTAAAAAGGAAAATCGCATTACTAGAGAAAGGTGCGCGGAAAGAGTTAAAAAATATAAAAGAAGATCCTGATGGAAATATTACTACTGCTGAAGCTAATTTAGAAATTAATGATACAATCACGATAGAATCTGATGTATATCAATCTCAACCTCGCACTCACATAGAAAAACAGCTGACATCTGAAAAAGCACTGGTGGTTTTAAAAAGTTATTACAAACCATTTCACAAATGTAAGACAAGAAATGATTCAATGGTGCACTACCATGTGTATCGTGACTCTATAAAACAGGAAATCATGGGTACAGACAACCTGCTTGCAGAAACTCAGTATCAATTCACCTGTACGCGCATTGCGTACTTAGAAGTGCGAGAGTACTATAAAATGCTCAAAGCAGCTGAAGTAGATAAAAGACTATCAAAAGAAGAACAAGCGAAAGTGAGAGAAAGATTAAAGGAAGCGAAAACAAAAGCAAGAGACAAGAAGAAGGAGCTGAGAAAGAAGACCAGAGTATTGAAAGGCAATATTCTTAAAATCGAACGTGAAAAAAAGAGAGGTCTAGATGAAGAAGCGAAGACAGACAAGCTCGTGAATTCGGGCTAAGATATATACCCCAAAATATATGTAAAGATTTTTTAACCAGGCGTTATTGATTACCCAATCAATAACGCCTTTAATTTTTTCCGAAATACTAAGAACCGTTCTTGGTATCCATTTGCCCACAACACTCCCCCATGCTACATTTTACCTATATTAATTAACGCATGCACTGCCATTTGTGTGTCGGTGCGAGAAAGCATATGTCTGAAAAAAAGGATACGCAGGAAGTAATTCCAGAGATTATGAAGAAGCGTCACTCGTTGTCGCATTTACTCGCTGCAGCAGTATTGCAATACGCACCAGAAGCCAAGCTCACCATTGGCCCTGCGACCGACAATGGATTCTATTACGATGTTGATTTTGGCGATAAAGAAATCTCGGAAAAGAACCTTCCCAAGCTCGAGAAATTCATGCGCAAGATTCTCCCCTCATGGCATGAATTCGAAAGCAAGACCCTCTCGCCCGATGAGGCGCGCGAACAGTTCGCAGGTAACGCTTACAAACTAGAACTTATAGAAGAGATCGTTGCAAAGGGTGAAGACATCACCGTATATACGTCTGGCAAATTCACTGATCTATGCCGAGGCGGACATGTCGATGACATGGCAAAAGAAGTCGCCAAGGATTCATTCATGCTCGATAGAATTGCGGGCGCATATTGGCGCGGTAATGAAAAGAACACCATGCTCACGCGTATCTATGGAATAGCATTTGACACCAAAGAAGAACTCGACGCACACCTCCTCCAGCGAGAAGAAGCACAAAAACGAGATCACAAGAAAATTGGACAGGAGCTCGGGCTTTTTACCTTTTCAGAAAGAGTCGGCCGTGGCTTGCCGCTTTTCCTTCCCAAGGGAGCTACTCTCAAAACGCTCTTGTCAGAATATATTACGAATGAAAAAGCAAAGCGCGGATACGTATTCGTATCAACTCCCCACATCGCCAAGCGATCACTGTACGAAACGAGTGGTCACATGGGTAAATATGACGCCATGATGCCTGTCATGACCGACAAGCACGGCGAAGAATTCGTTATGAAGGCGATGAACTGCCCTCATCATTTCGAGATCTATAATGCGCAGATGCACTCATACAAAGATCTACCCTTGAGAATCGCTGAGAATGGGACCGTCTATAGGAATGAAAAAAGTGGCGAGCTCTCAGGTCTCTTGCGCGTACGTGCACTTACCCAAGATGATACCCATCACATGATTCGTGAAGATCAGATTGAATCAGAAATCGACATGATCCTCGAGTTCATGAAATCTATTTATAAAGACTTTGATTTCAAAGAATTCAAGGTGGGAATTTCCGTACGGGACCCCCAGGATCATGCAAAGTATTTCGGAGATAATGCACTATGGGAAAAAGCAGAGGCGCAGCTCATAGCATCTGCTCAGAAGCACAATTTTGACTACACGGTCGACGAAGACGAGGCAGCATTTTATGGACCCAAGATTGACGTCCGTGTGAAGGATGCAATCGGTCGCGAATGGCAACTCACGACAGTACAGCTCGATTTCACCCAGCCAGAGAACTTCGATATGAATTATGTTGGCCAAGACGGCAATCAGCATCGTGTTGTTATTCTTCATGTTGCATTACTTGGATCTATTGAGCGCTTCCTAGGGGTTGTGATCGAGCACTATGCTGGGCGCTTCCCCCTTTGGCTCTCACCTGTCCAGATTGCAGTGCTTCCTATTAGTGATGAAAAGCACGGTGCCTATACTAAAGAAATTACTGACAAGCTCACTGCTGTTGGGATCCGTGCAGAACACCACGATATTTCAGAATCCCTAGGCAAGCGTATTAGAAATGCAAAAACACAACGCGTCCCCTACCTCATTGTTGCAGGTGACCAAGAAATGGAAAATAACACCGTAACTCTCGAAGGGCGTGATGATTTCAAGCTCGAAGGTATTACTTTCGAGAAGCTCATCTCACACCTCGATGCTGAAATCCAAGAAAAAAAGTAGCCTCTATTTGCTTTTTATATTCTTAATTTATTCTAAATTTGTCCCCTTTTCTTCGTGAGGCAAAGGAACACCGAGATGCTGTAATGCATTGCGTGTTTTTGCGAACAAGAAACCATTTTCTTTAAACGCTTCATAATGGACTGAGTGACGACGTAATTTTTTCTCTACATATTCATGCATACCTGTGATATATACCTGAATGTTCATATTAGAAAGCTGATCAATAATACCATCGAGCCCCTGCACGCCATCAATATCAATGTACGAGATCTCTCTGAGGCGCAAAATTACATGATCAACTGATTCTCCAACCGATGAGAGTCGATCTCTGTGTGCATCAGTACTCAAGTGAGAGAGCACCCCCTTGAATGAATACATAACAATGTCATATCGTGCATCTGTAGCGAACTGCTTCTCGGTGCTGCTGCTGTATAATTTCTCGGGATGGATACGTGAATTATGTACTGACTCATACAGTCCACGAGAATATTTCTCTGCAAAGAACAAGAGACCGAGAACACTTCCCACGAGGATTCCTAATGCAGGATCCTTGTACACCGTAATTCCAGCGACGAGAATCGCCACCCCGAGCGAGAATCGATCATGCTGATAATAGAGGAGGAATTTGCGCGCCTCAACCATTGATATCGCCACGAAGAATAACATCGCAGCAATCACCGGCATGGGCAAGAATTTGAATACGTCGAACAGCAATACGATAACCAGCCCCACTACGATTGCCTTGATCACTGCTGAGTAGCGACTCTGTGCACCTGAATTGATATTCAGCACCGTTGGACCCAGAACACCCGTAGCTGGCATACCGCCCGTCAATCCAGAGACGACATTCGCACAAGCGAGCCCTAACATCTCTCTCTTCTCATTGTGGCGCGTTCCTGTTGACTGGTCAGCAACCTTGGCCGAGAGCATGGTCTCGAGGATCCCTACCACTGCAATCGTCACTGCAGGAATAATGAATCCCCACGAGAAATCCAGAGTCGGAATATTGATAAGATTAGAGCCCAAGTCTCCGTATGCTTTTTGTAAGGTAATCACATTTCCAGCAACAATTTCCTTGCTGATCATGTATCCCAGAATAATTCCCAGAGGCGTCATGATGATGATGCTGGGGATTTTTGTAATGAGCTTACTCAATAGGAAAAGCAGGCCGAGAAATGTAACGAAAATAAGAGTAGAGGCAATATCGAGCGAGCCAATATTTTTTATGCTTTCAAAAATGTTCATTAAAATAGATTCGTGTACCGTCGCATGCGTGAGCCCAAGTGCTGAATTAATCTGCGTACCAGCAATGATTAACGCAATACCGATGGTAAAGCCGAAAATTGCACTCCCAGGAATGAATTTCAAAAAACGCTGAACGTTAAAGAAATATCCCAGAGCCATTACCAGTCCAGCAATAACAGTAACAACAGGAATCGCAGCAACGCCATATTGCAAGGCGACTACGGTCAGAATCCCAGCAAATGCACCTGCGGGCGAGATAACATTGTAATTACTCCCACCTATCAATGCGGCAGCGAGCCCTGCCCAAGCAGAAGTGATCAATCCCATAATAGGATGTGCGCCCGATGCAATCGCGAACGAGAGCGAAAGAGGAACAGAAACAAAGGCAATAGAAAGCCCAGATCTCCAATTGAGAGCGAGATGGTTGATAATATTTTTATACAGTGACGTGAGGGCAATAGTAGACATAGAAAGTATCGTGCATTAATCGATAATGTAGTTCTGACTCACGAGTAGCCGGAAAGAAACAACTATAACAGACTCATTATAATAATGCCAAAAAGATATCCATAGCGTATAATAGAGAACATATCAGCCAAGCTAACATCTATACAAATATATGCAAAACAACGTATTTAACCTCATTAATCAACTCAACCAAGAATTAAAGTCAGCCTACCGCATCAAAGAAGTGTACATTGATGAATCAGGAAGCTCAGAAGAGACAGAGTTATGGGAGGCCATGCTCACGTCTAAAGAAACGTATATTGCGAATCTCACGAGCCTCACCAAGTCGTTGATGTAGAAGGCAAAGATAATACTGACCCATTCAAAAACCCCTCACATCCTGAGGGGTTTACCTTTATATGAAATAGTGCATAATGTTTTATACCCCAGCTCATTTCATTATAAAATATATAGTATGTTAGAAATTATCTTATATTTAATTAAATTTCCTTCATCAGCATTGTCTGGGGAGGAGTTACGGAAATCTAAAGATTTCCCAGACACTTTTTTGCACATATTTTTTGGGTCCCTAATATGGATCCTGATCTTAGGTGCACTTTATTTTACAAAAACTGCTTACTAAAAGGCAGTCTAGGTAGATTCTACGAACCAGAGAATCTACCTATTTTATTTAAATATTTTCCTAAAATCTAATTCCTTCACTTCCCCATGCTTGAACTTCCATTCGGGTGATGTGATAATTTTTGAAACACCTGGATACTCATCCTTGGTGATATTTTCAATCGTATCTGCCTGCTTACGACCTAGATCAGTCAGTTCATAATCGAGCGTTCCTGCGAACACGCCCTTTATATTATTTTCTGCTTGCCCATGACGAATGAAATACATTTTATATTACTCAAATTACACATTAACCTCCACCATCTTGGCATTTGCCTGAATGAAGGCTTTACGCGAGGGCACATCATTCCCCATCAAGATATCGAATATACGATCAGCTGCCTCGGCGTCTTCGATCATGACCTGCTTGAGGACGCGCGTGTCAGGATTCATTGTTGTCTCCCATAATTCGTCCGCATTCATCTCTCCGAGCCCTTTGTACCGCTGGATATTTACTTTGCGTGGCGCTCTCTTCTTTTTCTTGCTGTCTGCATCTTCTTCTGCTGTCTCTTCACCTGCTTCTGATTGCGCACTATCCCCCTCTTCATCTGTGGGATCTAATTCTTGGACCTCGTCATTTTTCACGCCCATATTTTTCAGAATGTCTTCTTTTTCTTCATCAGTATACGCATAATGCATTTCTTTCCCGCGTGTAATTTTATATAAAGGCGGCTGCGCAACATAGAGATATCCGGCCTCAATGACTTCTTTGAAGTACCTAAAGAATAACGTCATAATAAGCGTACGAATGTGTGACCCATCAACATCGGCGTCGGTACCGATAATGAGCTTCTTATAACGAATCTTTTCAATATCAAAGGTCTCGCCGATTGATGTTCCTAATGCGATAACGAGATTCTTTACTTCATTATTCCCGAGGATTTTCTCGAGGCGTGCACGCTCAACATTCAAAATCTTACCACGCAATGGAAGGATTGCTTGGATTCTACGATCGCGGCCTTGCTTGGCCGTTCCACCCGCAGAGTCCCCCTCTACGATCAAGAGTTCCGCCTCATCGGCATTTTTAGTCTGGCAATCCGCTAGCTTCCCTGGTAATGTCATTCCCTCCAATGCTCCCTTTCGGAGAATCGAATCCTTGGCAGCCTTGGCAGCCTTGCGAGCACGCATGGCCAGTACAGCTTTTTTAATGATTGCTTTTGCATCATCAGGATTTTCTTCGAGGAATGTTGAGAATGCAGCTGCGAACACTGATTCGGTTACACTTCGTGCTTCTGGGCTTCCCAGTTTATCCTTCGTCTGACCTTCGAATTGAATCTCAGGCATCTTGATCGAAATCACCGATACGAGCCCCTCGAGGAGATCTTCACCAGAAAAGCTCCCTTCCTTTTCTGGGAGAATTTTATTCTTTTTATTATATGCATTAATGAGGCGCGTGAGGGCTGTTTTGAATCCCGTCACATGCATACCACCACCAGGTGTGTGAATATTATTCGCGAATCCTACAATTTTCTGGTTCACATCATTAACATAGCGCAATGCGATTTCTACCTCGAGTTCACCATCGGGGCGAACCGGGTCAGACACTTTCTTCCTTACATGAAAAATATTTTTATGTACTGGCTTCTCGTGTAGGGTAAAGTATCTAACCATCGAGACGAGACCACCCTCGAAATAAAATGTTTTGGAAGGGACATCAATACGCTCATCGGCACGGAGGTAATACCCTTCCTCATGAGGAATCTCACCATCATAATTACGCGCATCAAGGAGCACCACGCGCGTACCTGGAACGAGATATGCCTGCTGGCGATAGTGCGTCAGGATACTCTGCCAGTTGTATTCAATCTTGGGGAAAATAGTTGGATCAGGATTAAAAGTCACAATAGTTCCTGTTTGGCTCGTTTTCTGCTTGGTCTTTTTCACGGCATGCTGCACCTTCCCTTGTTTATACTCCTGTACATACACAGCACCGTTTTGGTGCACCACCACACGCGTATCAGTAGAAAGCGCGTTCACTACCGAGGCCCCAACACCATGCAATCCCCCAGAAACGCTATATCCACCACCACCGAACTTACCACCTGCATGAAGCGTAGTCATGATCGTCTCGAGTGCTGAGACACCCGTTTTCTTGTGCTTGCCAATTGGAATACCGCGACCGTTGTCAGCCACGCGAACCATTCCACCTGGCAATAGCGCAATCTCGATATGATCACAATACCCTGCCATTGCCTCATCACGCGAGTTATCGAAGATCTCTTTGATCATGTGGTGGAGTCCTGCTGGGCCAGTCGATCCGATATACATCCCCGGACGCTTGCGCACAGGCTCGAGCCCCTCGAGTACTTGGATATCATCAGCAGTATAACTCGCCTCTTTTTTAGTCTTTTTTTTAGGTGATTTTTCTTTCGCCATACAGTCAATCGGAACAGATTACACGAATAATTCTTTCAAAATCTTCTTAAATGTATGCGCATAGTATAGCAAAAAAGCCCCTGTATATAAAGGGCTTTTTGTCTTTTAATTCATATGTACCTATAGAAAAACTATATGTTGCAGATAAGTCTCTGGTAGGTCTGCATATCTACAATTCCTGTCGTTGAGAAGGTGTTCATAGATTGATATCGCATAACAGCATTTTGCGTAAGGGGACCGAATACCCCGTCAACGACAAGTCCTGCATTATTTTTGAAATTCAACATTCCTTGAAGAATCTTGACATCCATCCCTCCTGATACATCACGTGAAAGAGGAATCTCAATAATTACAGGACATGCCAGAGATGTCGCAACTTCGAGAGGCTTAGGAGTAAGTGTATCTTGAACGAATTCTAGAGTACGGCGTGTAAATGACCCTCTGCGTGATGTTGTTACTGTTGTGTTGTTATTGTTTCCACCATTATTCCCTGATGCGTCATTAATCCAAAGCCTATTTTGCATACCTGACTTGCTCACAACATGAATATCTAGATACCCATCGCCATCGACGTCGCCCATGACAGCATCATATGAAACACCTAGATCACTTTCATTAAGAATGTCTCCAGAAGTAAAATTCATTTGACCATTATTAATCCAAATTTGGTTCTGCTCATCATCCTCAGCGTTATTGCTAACAGCATAATTAGCATTATAGATATCCAAATCACCATCATTATCAAGATCACCTAGCTCGGCATTAATAGTAAATTTGTCATCTCCTGGAATAGTAACAACAGTAAAATTTAAATTGCCATCATTTTTTAAAATTTGATTTTGTCCAATATTCACAACATAAATATCCAGATTGCCATCACCATCGATATCTGCCATTTCTACATCTACAGAAGAGTCAGAATAACTAGTATTTGCAGGAATAGACCTGAAAACAAAGTCTACTTGCCCCGTTGAATCATACAGATTTTCATATAAAATATTAGAATTATTTAGGCCTACTACATAAATTTCTAGATCACCATCATTATCAAGATCACCTAGCTCAGCACCAAAATTTAAAAAAGCGGCATCATCTCCAGGAATATTTCGTGTACTAAAATTACCAAAACCGTCATTTATAAGCAGTATATTTTGCAACCCAAGTTCTGTTGTTAAGTACATATCCAAATCCCCATCACCCTCTATGTCACCAAGATCTACAGAAAAATTCTTATTTTGCAATGACCCATCTGCTGGAATAGTATTAATTGAGAAATTAGCTTGGCCATCATTCTTTAAAAAAACATTAGCTACACCAGAAGAACCTGATGTCAGATAAATATCAAGATCGCCATCACCATCAATATCGCCCATGGCAATTTCATCCGAGTTGATAATACTATTTGGAATTATTTTAGGGGTAAAATTCCCTTGGCCATCATTAATCCAAAGGAAGTTATCTTCATTAAAATTCGAAACAAATATATCTAAATTACCATCACCATCAAAATCACCCATTACTGATCTTGATGAATCCCCTAAATCACCACTGATATCCCGGCTGACAAACGTCGCTTGTCCCAACGCAACACCCCCGAACATTCCTAGTGCCACAACCGACATCCCCAACATCATTATTCTCCTGTGTAAATAACTATTCATACAATTTTAAAACAGTGCTTTTAAAAGCTAATATATTTCATATTGTAATAGAAATACTTTAATATGCAAGACTATTCATGCACATCATGGGCAAAAGAGATACTAGAACACACTACTCTTCTACATCCTCATACCAACCGCGTTGCTCTTCTTCGAGAAGTTCGCGTTCGGTTCGAATATCTTCCAGATTCGCCTTGCTTCTCGTAACAAAACTAGCCAGCCAATAGACTAGAGCAATGGTTATTATTATTAAAACAAACCAAGTGAGGAACTTTTTACCAGCGCGATTATTCATACTCTTTATTATAATGCATTCTCCATATCATTAGAGAAAATAAGGTGTGGAAATGTCTACCCAATCAATCGATCGATGTCTTCTTTGGTCAAGCCAACCTTTTTCCCTGGATTAAAAATGACCTCGGGATCAAAGATATTCTTTACTCTTTCAAAAAGTCCCACCATACGTTCACCGAACATGATCGGCAAGAATGGCGTTCTGATAATTCCGTCATTATGTTCAGCAGTAATTGATGCGCCATATTCACTCGCGAGTAGATAGACTTCTTCTGAGACACGCGCAATCTTGTCGCGATTCTCTGGAATTGCCATATCCATCAATGGAATGATATGGAAATTCCCATTCCCGAGATGCCCTGCAATGGTATATACGAATTCCTCACGCTCGAGAATCTCGATAAGGCGCGGTAGATATTCAGGCAAATGCTCAGGGTTTACGGCAATGTCATCAATAAATGGCGCAGTACGTGTTCCAAATCCTTTGCTCTTGGTTTTTTTACTGTGCTCCGAGAGGAGCTTGAACGAATCATGGCGAAAGTCCCAGAATTTGGCCTCGGACGCATCAGTGCGCACTTGCTTGGTGCGCAGATTCATATCACTGAGTCGATCAACGGCTGTCTGCATTTCTGAATGAAGACCTTCTTCGTCATTTGATACAAATGATGCTAGAACAAATAGCTTGGGCATGCCATGCACGAGTACTTGCCATACTTCGGGTAGGAATCGCATGCCGTATAGCATTCCCTTGATCAATCCTTTATCTTTTAGAAAATCTTTAAAAAATTTCACACCAACTTTAAATGTATGATCATCATACATCTCGAGCATCTCGAGATCAGATTGCATAAGGCGCGAAACTAGCTCGGGCACCTGATCCAAGGTATCTACATATACCACCAAGAGATCAGAATGGGATTCCTTTTCAATCAGCTTATACGTGATTTCAGTGATGATACCCGTCGTCCCTTGGGCACCGACAATCAATTTCGTGAGATCAAAATACCCTCGGCCCTGCACGAATGAATCGATGGACGGTGCATCAATAACATCCCAGAGATAATATCCTGCGGCATTTTTGGATGTTGTCGGCTTCTTTGATGTAATCAGCGCATGATGATCGCGAACCAATTCCCATATCTGGCGATAGAGATTTCCTTCGAAATCATTCTGTGACATTTTGAGATCAAGTTCTTTTTTAGAAAGAGGCGAAATGAGATATTCATTCCCATCAGCCAGCACTACCCGCACCGCATGTACAAAGTCTTTATTCTGACCATATTTTAATGACTTTTCACCAGCGCCGTTATTTGCGACCATACCACCAACAGCGCAGATATCTTTGGAGGCTGGATAACACGGGAGGAGGAGATTATCTGCAAGCGTCTCATCTTCGAAATCTCTGTACCAAGTACCTGGCAAAACGCGAGCATGACCCCTAATACTATAGCCATGACCGAAATATGCCGTTTGATCAGGATAGCCACCCGTATGAGCAACTTCGAGAACCCCTTGCATATAACGAGTCACATCGAGAATAATACTCGAATTCAAAGAGCCACCCGACATTCCTGTCCCTGCGGCACGAGCCGTGATGGATATTTTCTGCGAATCCTCTTCAGTCAGTGATGCATTATATGTATTCACCCATGTAACGAGCTGCGCAATGTCTCCGGCATGCTTGGGGAATATGACCATTTGGGGCATCACAGTAAAGAGGCTCCAGTCAGTACTTGCAGCCGTACGTGCTTCATCAGAAATATCCACATCGCCCTCGATAATCTCTGTGAGTTCATTATAGATATGTTCCCAGTTTTGCTCGCTCATATTTGTTAGTATACCGTGTTGATCCTTTATAAAAAAGCCTCGTTATCATTCACATTACGTGGTACTACTATTTCCCAAAAATAACCTTATGTGTTCTTTAACAACATTCTTCACGGCTTCGCGTGCCTGAGGAACAGATTTAGTCGGAGAGACTGACGGATTCTCGCTATATGCTTGAGCGATTGCATCACGATGAGCCTTGCGAAGTGCCGTCGCTACATGGACTACATTCATACCTGCGTGTATCGCTGCGACGAAGTCCTCTGGTGAGATTCCTGATCCCCCGTGCAGGACTAGGTCAACTTTTGTTTTTTCACTGATATCTTTGATACGCTCTATATCGAGGCGTGGATTTCCTGTTGCAATGATTCCATGCACATTCCCTACTGCTGGGGCTAGGGCATCTATTCCTGTCTTATCAACAAAAAACTTTGCCTCTTCGGGTGTGGTCATATTCTCTGGCGTGATTCCTTCGGGTAGTTCGTCTTTCATATCAGATCCTGAGGCAATATATCCGAGCTCCCCTTCTACTACACATCTTGGGTTCACTTCATTCTTAAATTTTACTACCCTTTGGGTATTTTGAATATTTTGCTCTATCGACAGATCGACACCATCATAGATAACCATGTCATAACCCATTTCTATTGCCTGCTGTACCGCATCAACGTCATGCGTATGATCAGCATCAATAAATACGGGGTAATCATATATCTCACGATACAACTGTGTCAATGTAACGGCCTCGAGAGTACCGAACACCTTACGATCCCCTTCTGAAACTCCCAAGATAATAGGTATCTTGCCCCCTTTGAACGGGTGATCAATCTCGTCAGATAATTCACGTGCTGCATCCATAATCCCATGGAGCATCGCCATAGTACCAAAGCCAAAATGACCTATTGCCACATTATTCTTTCGCGCTTCTTGCAAGTATTTTTTTAAATTATGCATACCTTAATTAGTTATTAGTGAAAAATATTACGGCCTTTTAATTAATGTATTCCAATCATCAGCGAACTTTTGCAGTCCCTTATCCGTGAGATCATGTTGGATATCGAAATATTGCCATGCTTGCTGAGTATCATCGCTTGCGTATTCAACGTTGACCAACTCGCTATCAGGCGCGTGCGTATATTCATAACCTTCAGGGAGTTCTGCGCCTTTCTCATACCAGCTAGATATATGCTTGAGTGGTGACGTAATAATATCTACACCCATGGTAATACATGCATAAAAATGATCGATATTTCGCAAACTTGCCGCCAGGACATGCACATGAGAATCCAAGCCTTTGTACAGAGATCCAATAGTCTCGACCAATGAAATTCCGCAAATACCAAAGTCATCCAGCCTGCCCACGAATGGAGAAACAACTACCTGGCCCTTTTCTGCCCCCTTAGTTGCACCATGCACGGCGAGCGCTTGCTCAGGCGAGAAGCATAGCGTCATATTAATATTCACTCCTTCTCCTGATAATATCTCTGCTGCCTCGAGACCTGATCGCGTAATGGGGAGCTTGATAAATGGATTCGGGATCCATTGAGAAAAGGCGCGAGCCTGATCAACCATCGATTGTGCCGAGCTACTCTTATCTGCATATACCTCAATAGAAATATCGCCGTCCGGTATTTGCTGATGGATATCTTGGATGATCTTTTTATACGCATCGAGTAGCTCGCTCTCGCTCATTTCACCTTCTTGGACTTTGATCTCGGGATTTTTGGCGACTAGTGACGGATTAGTTGTCTGCCCATCGAGCTGCCCCAACATGCCGAGCGCCCTCTTGGTTTCGGTGGGATTTCCTGAATCTAAAAATATACGTGTGTGACCAATCATATGTTGCCAGTATAGCACCAGAACCACAGGCTTTGCAAAATATTAATGAAAAAGAAAAATGATCATGATATACTTGTATCATATGTCAGACAAAAAAACCGTACAATTTTTATCAATAGGAGATATACTCATCGACGCCTTTATTAAACTAGACACCCGCTTTGCGCACACAGAACTATCAGATGATGGCCGAGATAAAGAACTTTGTATGGCATGGGGATCGAAACTCCCCTACGAGAAAGTAGACGTAGTTAAAGCCGTAGGAAATGGACCAAATGCCGCAACAGGAGCTGCGCGACTCGGGCTCGCTTCAGCGAGTATGTGTCATGTGGGCGATGATGAATTTGGAACTGATTGTATTAAGGCTCTTGAAAATAATGGGGTTGTTACTGATTATGTAACTATCGAACCTGGACAACAGACCAATTATCATTATGTTCTCTCAATGAATGCGGAGCGTACTATTCTTATCAAGCATGCTGATTTCAAATACGATCTCGCCGAGCAGCTCTTGGGAGCCCAAAGCCCTGACTGGGTATACTTCACCTCTGTTGGCGAACATGGACTCCCTTATCACCACGAGATTGCCCAATGGGTGAAAGAAGAGAATATTAAAATGGCCTTCCAGCCTGGAACCTTCCAGATTAGTCTCGGCTATAATAAACTCAAAGACATCTACGAAGCAGCAGAGCTTTTCTTCTGCAATGTCGAAGAAGCACGCTCTATCCTAGTGCCAGTATTTGGAGAAAGCATCAAGGATGCTGAAGTTATAGAGCTTCTCCAGAAGATGCATGAACTAGGACCCAAGATCGTGTGTATTACCGACGGAGCCGATGGCGCGTATGCCTATGATGGAAAAGAAGGATGGCATATGCCAATGTACCCAGATCCGAAACCTCCAGTAGACCGCACAGGAGCTGGGGATTCATTCTCGAGCACCTTCACAACAGCGTTAGTTCTTGGTCATGATCTAGCAACGGCGTTGTCATGGGGGCCTATCAATTCAATGAGTGTCGTGCAGTATGTTGGAGCACAAGAAGGACTCCTCTCACGTGAACAATTACTAGAACATTTAGATAATGCACCTGAGCACTATGTTGCAAAAAAGGTGATGTAAGTATATGGCATGGAAACCTTCGGGATTATTTGCAAGTAACTCAATAGAAATTAACCAGGGATCTGGATCAGCAGAGGTAATTAAACTACTTGAAAAGTATTCCGGAAATGACTCAGTTGTAAAAGCGTTCTTTAATAGGCTTTCCGGCTTTCTAGATGATGCGCATAAAATGGCGCAAGAAAAAAAATCTAAAGACACAAAGTACGAAACACTCATTGATAACTTTGCCTCTGAGTTCCTGACTAAATACAAAGGTATTGAAATGATAAACGAAGAAGAGATCGTCGATAAAATAATTCCTTTACTTAATTCTTTTTTTGATCATAAAAAAACAGACTCCATGAGCTCTGAATATGCAAAGGTATTCACAGAAATGTCTCGAAAAGTCACCAGTACGAACGCCGAAGTCCTCACGGCTTTTGAGGAAGATAAAGCCCTACTCGCTGAACCAGATCCAGTTACTACTAATCAAGGCGGCGAAGGCCTGCCTATCAATAATGAAGACGAGATGGAAGGCTCTTGGTATTTAGCAGAGGATACATCAAAACAAATTGATAGTTTTGCCCAATTACAGAGTGAGACACTTGCAAATATCAAGAACTTTGAAAGAGAAAGTTTTGAGAAGATCTACTCACAAATATTTTATATAATCCAAAATCTAAATGAATTAAACAAAGCATATCCTGAAAATTCTGAACTCAAAACAGAAATAACTGACTTCTTGGAACAATTGAATGTGCACGCCAAGAACCAAAAAAATCAAAAGCCTATAGAGTTCGCAAAAGATCTCAAGGTAGTCATGAGCGAGACACAGAGATTCAAGCTCGATAAAAAAGTAACTAATACTATCAACGCACTAAACCTAAAAACACCTAAAAGTTTTGCTAATCTTCCTGAGCAATTTAGCAATCTACGATCCATGCTTGATGAATATATTGATATCAACAAGAACAAATAAGTAATCGTCCGTTAAATTTATGGCCGCTCCTAATTTTGAAAATCCAATAGAAGGCACCCAAGAAGAAGACATCAAAATAGATGCGTTAGATTTAGAGTTTAGGCCTTCGAACATTATCGATAATGAAAAGCCTGAAGTGGGGCCCGAGGTGTCTGGAGAAAAAATAACAGGCCAAGAAGGGGTGATAAATATTTATGAAAAGCTAGAAAATTCTAATGGTATTCACCTGAGAAATGAACTCATAATGAACTATCCGAATCTATACGGGCCACTCTTTGAACTTTCATATAAATCTCTCGATGCGAAACTCAGGGCTAAAATTGAGAGTAAAGAATCTTCTCCAGAAGACATCTCTATTAATGTCTCTTTCTCGGCTGAAGGACCTCTGGAAAATAATACAGGTGACAACTACAAGGATTTCACATTCAAAGTACGTTGTGAAAGGCCAGTAGATTCCTTTGAAACATTTGCTGATGAAATTCAAAGAAAAATAGCTGAGAAAATAGATGGCGAGACGAACAATGATGGCAGTCTTTTACGCAATATCCCCGAATACCATATGACTGATGCAGAATTAATTATTAATGAAGAGTACTAGAATTATGAAAAATAAATTTATCACAACAATAATTATAATCTTGATCTTACTCATTGCCTTTTTTGTGTATAAAAAATCATCTATGCAATCAATCTCCCAGAAAACCACATTCACCCAAGGCGAAGAGCAGTTACGTGAACAATACGGTACGACGTATTTTATAGAAGCTCGTGAATTATTCGGCGAGCCGATCAGAGAAGAAATGGTTGGTTCACAAAATATGGGCGAATTCCATGTTGAGCTCTATACTATCTACTCACAAAAAAGATTCGAGGAGCAAGGCCTTCAACTCAAAGAAGCCACCTGGGAATTTGGTAGTAATCATCTCGTAACCGTATGGTACGAATTCCTGAATAGTACCTGGCAAGCAACCTGGAAACCCGTCCACATGATCGTGTACGAAAAAGGTACTGAGTTTTAATTATGTTTATTCCCCAGTGCCATTCACTTGCTCTCCATAGCTTTGATGAAGGATTTTTGCACTTGCACCACCCTCACTATGACCTTCTATATTAACGTCGCAATCTATGACAATTCGCAATAGATTTTTAATCTTTCTATCATAAAATTCCTCATGAGATTCCCCATCATGCATCTCTTTATTATTTTGAATAACATTATTATTTAAAATACTTTGCAGTTCTTCGAATAGCTTCCCCACCCTTGTTTTCAATATTTTTTGCAATTCTTCATGGGAATAGAATTCCTGTGGCGTGACTACATCCAATAGTACCTCATTGCTATTATTGATTCTAATAATAGGAACAACCCCAAGATGTACATTTAAATGCACTTTTGCACCTTCTGTAGGACTCACCCACATTTCACCTACCGTACCATCAGTCCACTCAGTATATCCCATAGGGTGTTGTCCAGTAACTTGACCTTTAAAATCAACAAGCAAAGTAGCCTTCCCCGCAATGTCGCCTTCTCCATGATTTTCTTTAATCTTTTCTAAAAGCACGTCAAGATTTCTCATCGATTCTTCCAGTCGATTTTGAAGATCCTCAAATGTGATCTTTGGAGCTTGCTCAATTGCATTAGGTAAGTTTTCTGTAATATTTTTCATATATAAAATTATACCATCTAACTTATTCTTTCGAAACGCCAGAATTCATCGCCGTCTTTTTTTACTTTTCCCATAAACACCTCGAATGGGCGTACATACATATCGACGTCATCATGCTCTTGGAGATGTTCTGATTCATAGAGGGGCCGGTAGACTACGCAGAGTTCTTCTTTATCCTTATTGCGCGCATTGAAATATGCTATGCCGATGATGGTGTAGTTATAGTTATTGCGTGTCTTTTTATCTTTTGGATTATGCTTATAGTGCCGCCATTGCTCTCCTGGCCTCGGTCTATTTCTCATAATCTTATCCATAATTATTTATTTTTTAAGAACATATTAATCTCACTCACAACACTCGCTACATCTAGTCCGTATTCTTTGTACAATTCCTCCTTGGTTCCTGACTGACCAAAGCGATCATCCACAC
>ENA-ORXC01000353-ORXC01000353.1-marine-metagenome-genome-assembly--contig:-NODE-353-length-34504-cov-7.264415_pt1 | contig 34504 bp, 33 predicted proteins | sample MGYA00237865_ERZ511478 | MGnify/ENA metagenome assembly ERZ511478
AAATTAATTGTTGTAACTTTCGTTACATTATTGGAATTAACGTTGACATATTGTCATTCAGTTTTCAATGTTCATTTTGTCGCAATCTCTTACATTGTATTACTTTCAAAATCGAAAGTCAATATTTAATTAAGATTACTTTTATAAGTTTAATTGATTTAATTCATCTTCGCAATAGTAAGTTTTACACTTTTTTAACGAAGTTTTAATAAACTTAACTTGCCGTTTTTGACGACTTTTATATAATATCAACTTTAAGATTTAAAGTCAATAATTAATTTAAATCTTTTTGAATTGCTATATGTGAATTAATAACTCACAAGAAATTATTCTAACAGGATTTTTCTAAAATGCAATAGAAAAAGCGCATAAAATCTTTATTAATTTTATACGCCTTTTTACAATTGATTATTTTTGTGTAGTTGCTATTACTTTTTGTGCTATAGTTTGGTAAATTTTACCTAAACGATCTTCAGGTTGATAAATAGATGGAGAAAAGTCATTTGGATTCCAGGTTGGCTGTTCTAAAGGTAACTCTCCGAACAATTGTGTATTTAGCTCATCAGCTAATTTAGTACCTCCGCCTTTACCAAATACGTATTCTCTGTTACCTGTTTCTTTACTTTCGAAGTAACTCATATTTTCAATTACACCTAAAATTGAGTGATCAGTGTGTTTAGCCATAGCACCTGCTCTTGCGGCTACGAATGCTGCTGTTGGGTGTGGAGTTGTTACTATTATTTCTTTACTTGACGGTAACATCGAATGAACATCTAACGCTACATCTCCTGTACCAGGTGGTAAATCAAGTATTAAATAATCTAAATCTCCCCATCTTACTTCAGTGAAAAAGTTAGTAAGCATTTTACCAAGCATAGGTCCTCTCCAAATAACTGGAGCATTTTCTTCAACAAAGAATGCCATTGATATAACTTTAACGCCATATCTTTCTACAGGAATCACTTCTTTACCTTCTATACCTGGTTTTTCATCAATACCCATCATATCTGGAACACTAAATCCATAAATGTCAGCATCTACTAAACCTACTTTTTTACCTTCTCTTGCTAAAGCAACAGCTAAGTTAACTGCAACCGTTGATTTACCAACGCCGCCCTTACCAGAAGCAATTGCAATAAATTCTACTGGGTTATTTTTAGATAATAGTCCTTCTATTGTTTTAGGTTTCTCTGTGCCTTTGCCTCTATATTGTTCTACTGTATCAGCAGGTAATTCTTCAAATCTAATTCCAACAGTTTTAGCGCCGTTTTCTTTTAATACTTTAACTATTGCCATTTGAAGGTCTAATTGAGGTTGACCTCCTAATTGAGCCATAGCAATTTTGACACTTACATGTTCAATTTCTTCTTTAATAGAAACATCTACTATACCGTCTGTTTCTTTTAAAGGTACATCAATAATTGGATCTTTTAACTCTCCAACTAATTCTTTGACTTGATTTACCGTTAACAAAGTAAATCCCCCTTATTTATATTGTCTTAACTAAATAAACATATTTTGTCATTACCTAGTCTATCTTTTTTAGTATAAGACTTTTTTTAAAATAAAAAAAGAAGTTAGCTTAATTTAATAACTAACTTCTTAATAAAACTAATCCTATTAAATATCTCTAATATTTTTTGACTTATTTCTTGATTCTTTAATGAATAAAGCAAAACAGAATGCAATAACTACAAAGACTGTAACAAGTGCAAATGACACATCTACACCAGCAGCAACAGTTTGACGTTGTATCATTTCTTTACTACCTGATGTAGCAATTGTTGATCCTAGCCATTTTGAACCCATGCTCATAAAGGTTACCATTAAAGCCGTACCTAAAGAACCTGCCATAACTCGTCCAAAGTTCATGATAGCTGTACCATGTGAAATGTCGCTGTTTTTTAACGCATTTATACCAGCAGTATTAATAGGCATCATAAGTAATGAAACTGCAAACATTCTAATAGCATAAATCACAATCAAATACGTATATGATGTGTCCGCTTTTAGGAAGCATAATAAGAATGTACATATAGTTAATATTATAAATCCTGTAATAATTAATGGTCTTGGTCCATATTTATCATAAAAACTACCAGTAAATACAGACATTAACCCATTAATAATTGCACCAGGCATAATCACTAATCCTGATAATAATGCAGATAATGCTAATGCGTTTTGTACATATAATGGAATAAGTAATGCTGGGCCAACCATGGACATCATCACAATCATTGAAGTAATTGTACTAAAACAAAATACTTTGTTACTAAATACTTTCAAATTTAATAATGGATTAGATATAGATAATTGTCTCCTAACAAATACTAATATAATTAAAACACTAATGATTAATGTACAAATAATAACCGGGCTACTAAAGCCTAAACTACCTGCACTACTAAATGCATATAACATCATACCGAATCCTAATGTTGAATATACAATTGAGCGTTTATCAAGTTTCGTTTTCTTAGTATCGTTATAGCTTGAGATAAAAATAAAACCAAAGATAAGTGCAACTAAAGCAATACCTACAATAATAATGAATGGTACTCTCCAACTCACATGATCAATAATCAAACCTGTAAATGTAGGTCCAATCGCTGGCGCAAACTGAATAACTAATCCAGCAAGCCCCATTGCAAATCCACGTCTTTCTCTTGAGAATAACGTAAATAATGTAAATTGCATTAATGGCATTAATACGCCAGCACCTATAGCTTGAATTACTCTTGCAGTCATTAAAACACCAAAGTTAGGTGCTATAGCAGCTACTATTGAACCAATCAAGAAAGTTCCCATTGCTGACAAATATAATGGTCTCGTTTTGATTCGATCCATTAAATATGCAGTTAAAGGAATCATGACCCCATTAACTAGCATAAAACCAGTAATCAACCATTGTGATGTATTCTCATCAACTTTTAACCCTCTCATAATATGGGGTAATGCTGTATTAAGTAATGTTTGGTTAAGGATTGCCACAAAAGCACTAATCAGCATTACAGAAACAATTAAATTCCTACGTCTTTTACTAATTTCTATATTGCTCACGTACATAATCTCCTTTATTCAGTAATAGTATACAATTCAACCAAACTTTAAATAATTATTCAAATATACTGCTTACTATTTTTTATTATTTAGATTAGTACTATCAGGATAAAATATTTCCTTACATATATATAAGAAGCCTATTATAATCATAATTACCCAAAATTTAATATCAATATAAGTGTAATGCACGTGAATAATGAAATAAAACAATACTGTAGTAACTGAGTAGGCAATTAAATGATATGTTATTCCTTGAAAATACGGATTTTGTGGGAGACGTTTTCTAAAATAGTCCATTAGATGTTCGACTGCAAATAGCGTGAAATATCCTAATACGATATAACTACCATAATAAAAAATATTGTCATAAAAGCTTTTATTATATCCAAAGTAGCCTAACTTGAAATATATGAGTAACCTACTTAACCCATATAACCCAAATCCTAAAAACATTAAAAATATCGTTCCAGAAATTATAAAAATAGTTAGAACAATAAGTGTAGATATTAAATTATAAAATTTATCTTTAAAAAACTTCATTACACTTATCCCCCTAATTTATTCAATACAAATGTATTTTACCACTAATTAATGACCTTATAAAATTATAAAAAATGAGAAGCTAACATGAAGTAAATATAAAGTATCACAAAATCATGAATTAGTCTTACCGTCGTTTAATACAAATATATGTTTAGAGCCTAAGGCACTTAAATATGCCCTAGGCTCTTTTATAGTTTAATTGCTTTGTTTTTTATATATTAATGCCCAGCTAATAATTAAAATTATTTCTACAGCAATTACAAAACTTAATATATTTTGTAGATCTGACCCAAACCAACCTGCTTTGACTGCATATAAATAGCCCATTAAAGTTGAACCTATTGATGAACCTAAATTTTTAGTTAGAGAGTAAAATGACATCATTTTCTTCATTTGATTTGGAGTCGTTTCTTCCTGAACTATAACACTGTCTTTTGTGTAAATATAACCAAAACCTACACCAGCTAAAATAACACTAAGTGCAATGATTAATGGTAATTTTAAACCGAATAATATGATAATACTTGATACAATAATTAAAGTAAAAGCCGATAAATATAAAGTCTTTCTTGTTAAGCTTTCTTCGACTTTACCCAAATAAAAATTAAATATTGTCCAAGCTACTGAAAGTGGGAATATAACTAGGCCACTTTGTAATGGGCTTATACCTACTTTTTCTTGTAGATAAACCGGTATATAAATATTGAATCCCATAAGACAAAACGCAGTTAATAAATCCGTAATAAAGACTAAAGATATTGATTTATTAAACTCGATTACTGGTAAAAATGGGTGATCACTTTTCTTTTCAACTTTATATAATAAAACAGCTACACACACTGCTAAAATCAAACTGACTATATTTAAAATGAACATCGTTTGATTTAATAAACCGTACATTAATAAACCAATAAAAATATAAAATAATGTTAAACCTTTAGCATCAAAATTAATATTTTTATTAACCTCTTCCTCTTTAAAGTTAAAGGTAAAAATAATTAAAACAATAGCAATAATAGCTATAGGTAAGTTAATAAAAAATAACCAGTGCCATGTTGCAACTTCTAATATACCTCCACCAACGAGTGGCCCTACTATACTAGAAATACCTCAAACACTACCAACAATACCCATTACTTTATATCTTAAAGGAATTTCAAAAGCTAATTTAGGTACAATTTGTGATAGAGACATAATCACTCCAGCGCCAAAGCCTTGTATAATTCTTGAAATAATTAATAATGTAAACGTATCGCTTAAACCAGACATCAAACTCCCAATACCAAATAAAATCACACCGCATATCGCAACAAACATGATTTTAAAACGTGATATAAATTCACCAACTATTGGGTTAGCAATAACTAACGCAATAAAGTAAACAGTAACTACCAACGAAATATGTTTACCTGCATTTAAATCACGATTAATACTAGGAAGTCCTAGAGATATAATAGATGTTTCAATTGCAGCCATGAACATAATCATAATTAATGCAATGACTGTAACAATAGATCTTAATTTCATTATTTTACTCCCTTTCGTTTTCTTTCAACTCAAACAATAATATAGACTTTATGCTGATAAAACAATCATATATTAGTATGAATTTTTGAAAATAAAAATGACGAGGCCAATCCCCGTCATTTTTGTCATACTTTTATTTCATAAAAAATAGAATGCCAATCAAATGGAAAAAAGAAGCTACCACTATAAATATGTGCCAAATCATATGGAAGTATGGACGGTTTTTCTGGGCATAAAACCAAGCTCCAATAGTATATGAAAGGCCACCTAAAACAATAAATAAAATAAATAACCATGATGTTCTTAATATGATGATAGGTGCAAAGATTACACCTACCCACCCCATTACTAAATATACAATTAAACTCAGTTTGTGATTAACATGAGTAGCCAGTGATTTATATAAAATCCCCCATACTGTAGTACCCCATAATAGTAAAAACACTAACCAACCGAGCCAACCACCTATCACATTTAATAATATAGGTGTATAAGTTCCTGAAATTGCTATATAAATCATACTATGATCAATAATTCTCAACACATATTTTTGCAATGTGTGATTAGCCATAGCATGATATATAGTTGAAGATATAAACATTAAAAATATACTAATTACAAATATAGATATACTTGTTGATAAAAGCGCGCCACCCTTATTATAACTATGAACAGCAGCATAAGGTAATATCATCATTGTAATCAGTGAGGCAACACCGTGAGATATAGAATTACCTATTTCTTCACCGAATGACAGTGGCATGATGTCTCTAAATGAACTTTTATTAGTGTTATTTTGATGTGTTTCTGAATTTGCCATTTGCTTATCCACCTTAATTTAGATCATGTTCATTCTTTTTAAATCAGCAGTAGCTGTTTCTACGCTATCTTTACCTTCTTTGTTTTTTAAAGGTGAAAATTCTTCTTCTCTAGGAACTTGTAGTGTGATAAAACTTGTACCATAACGGAATATATCAAAATAAAATAGTTCAAATTTTAAAGTTGGTTGTTCTATTACACCAAAATCTTCATCTAGTTGTTTCAGATTTTTTATAGCTATATGATACGGTAATTCTCTATCTACTGCACTCATAATAAATCCTAATTTAAAAGCATGTATTCCGATATTAGCATTTTCAAATTGATTAGCTATATTTGGGTCTAGTTCAGAGTATTCAAGTACAGTATCTTTACTATCTTTGTTTACAAGTCTTCCTACACTTTCGCCATGTTTAGGTTGAATCGTTTTAGATGTAATATCTTTATTGTTAGCAACAGTGAATCCTGCAAACATAGGATCTAATACTTTTACTAACACATTATCAATATTATTTAAGAATACATATTTCACATTATCTTGTTTCATCTTGTCAAGATAACCCGCTTTTTTAAGCGATTTAAATATACCACCATTACCATTTGGCGTTTCCATGATATGTCCAGTTTCATTTAATACAAGTTGACCCGCTTCACTTAAAGCTACAATATTATCTTGTTTAAAGAAATGAATCTTTTCAGGGTCATATTTAAAATAGTTATGTTGAGCAAAGTAATCTTTAGTAGCTTCATGATTAATATCACTTGTCATGATGTACCAATCTATCGTATGTCCACTTTGTTCTTTTAAATCAATCAATTGACGTGCCTGTAGTTCAAATAAACTAACTCCTTCAATTTCAAATGAACCTTTTGGACCAGAATAACCTAATCGAGTTCCTTGACCTCCAGCCATCAATACAACAGCAAACTGCCCATTTCTAATTGCTTCAATGCCTTGTTCTTTGTATGTATTTATCGTTTTGTTATCCATATTAGACTTTACTGAATACTTAACTTCTGAAACATCCGAAGTATCATCAATTGTTTGTCTATTAACATATAAGTTGTTATACATTTTTTGAATGTCTTCTAAATCTAGCGTTTCAATTTTCTCTTCAAGTGCTTGTTTTTCATTAGTGCTCATTAATTTTTCATATTCATATATATGCTGTTGATTAAATTTCTCTAATTTGTTTTTGTCTAACATCAATTAGTCTCCTTATGTAAAATATAAATTTTCGCTCGATAACCTTATCATAAATACACTATACAATTTTTAATCATTCGCAAAAAAGTATCTCCAATAATGTATGATATCATTTACTCCAATTTGAAAAAACACATAAACAGCACCAACTGTTAATGCAGTAGCAAGAGATAAATCTACAAGCCCACCTGTTTTAAAGTTAATCGGCATTTTAATTGTGATTGGTAAAGGATATAAAAATTTTACTCCTTTAGGTGTAATCATATCTAGTATAACATGTGAAAACAAGCCTATGATAATAGCTACTCCATAATATACTGGCGTATCGATGAGATATAATAAAAAACCTATAATACCAATAAATAATAAGGAATGGGTGAATGTTCGATGTCCAAAAATAAGTCGAATGAAAAAACTAAGTAATTTAAATTTCTGTCCAATTTTACTTTGTGTATGACAAATATCTGGTAACAAACTAGAAATCACTGATAAGACAACCACTGTTACTGATGAAAATAAGTCTGTATGAAAATACTGAGTTGTTAATGCGCCTACTAATAAACCACACGATGCATGTGTCTTTCCAGTCATAATTACCTCTCCTTTAATAGCAATATTTTATCATATTTAACCATTTTATACGAACGTATTTTCGGTTACTATTCACCAAAACAACATCATTCCAATTAGTATGACTTAATTTATAAAAAGTATCACATTATGTGTTGAAAACGTTTCCAAAATAATATATGATATATGTACAAAAATAATTAAAGGATGTGTATTGAATCATGGCAATGACAGTAAAAAAAGATAATAACGAAGTAAGAATTCAATGGAGAGTTGCAGATATTAAAATACCTACAAACGAAATTAAAAATATTTATCAAGACCAAGACATCCATGCTGTTCCAAACGCTGAAGGTAGAGAAATCTCTAGAATCGGTTCTACTTTTGGCAAAACAAATCGAGTTGTAATTGATACAGCTGACCATGAATACATTATTTATACTCAAAATGATCAAAAAGTTTATAATGAGCTAACTAAGTAAACTCTAAAAATAGGTTTACTTCTATATATATCGGGGCAATAACTTAGCATTTCATAATGTTTTAAGTTATTGTCCCCTTTTGTTTTTATTAATGCTGTAACAAGTATTATAATTTATATAAACTTAAGTAATAATAATAGTATTTAATATTAATAGAGGAGTGATATAAATGTTCGTAGTAACTAATCGTATTACTGTCAAACAGGGATTTGCTGAAAAAATGGCACCAAGATTTACAAAAGGTGGGAAAATCGAATCGTTAAAAGGATTTAACAAGATTGAAGTTTGGCAAGTAGAGAAAGATGATGACACTGAAGATATGTATGTTAACACATGGTGGGATACTGAAGAAGATTTCAAAAATTGGTTAAATAGCGATGCATTTAAAGAAGCACATCAACGTCCTAAACAATCAGATAATAAAGAAGCTTCCCCAGTTATAAAAAGTGAAATTGTAAAAGCGAATGTTCTTTCTGTTCTTAATCCTTAAACTTTAATTTATAATAAAAGCCAAGTAGATGCATTTTAAAATGTATATGTTAAGTTTTGTTACTAACACTTATACAGTTATATTAAATGACTACTTGGCTTTTTTAATTATAGAAATAGATGTGCAATTAAAGCTATGATAGGTAAAGTGATAACCGTTCTGATTAAGAAGATAATAAATAATTTCCCTATATTGACCGGTATTTTAGAACCTAGAATAACCCCACCTACTTCAGATAAATAAATCAATTGTGTAATACTCAACGCACCGATAACAAAACGAGTTATTTCGCTGTGTGCACTTTCAATTAAAATTGATGGTAAAAACATGTCAGCAAAACCAATTAATATGGTTTGAGATGCATGTGTCGCCTCGGGAATTTGAAGTAATTGTAAAAATGGAACAAAAGGTTTTCCAATATATTCAAATAGAGGTGTGTAATTAGCTATTATTGTTGCTATTGTTCCTATACTCATAACTACAGGTAAAATAACAAACCACATATCTATAACCGTTTTAAATCCTGATTTAAAAAAGTCTTTTAAACCTGGTGCTTTGATTCCAACTTCAGTTGCCATATCGAAGCCATGACCAATTGCTGTTTTACCTTCTGGCAACTGTTCAGTTCTAGCATCACTTGAAACTTCTTTTGCATATTCATCAGGAATTTTATTTAATGGCCAAATTCTAGGCATAATCATTGCCGCAATTAAACATGATATAATCACGCTTAAATAGAATAAGAAAAATTTATCTTGCATTTTAACTGTGTCAGCTATAATTATCGCAAATGTAATTGAAACAACACTAAATGTCGTGGATATCACAGTTGCTTCTCTTCTAGAGTAAAACCCTTCTTCATATTGACGGCTTGTAATTAATACTCCTACTGTACCATCACCTATAAATGAAGCTAAATTATCTACTGTTGATCTTCCCGGTAATGTGAACAATGGACGCATAATGGGTCTAAATAATGGTCCCAATAGTTCTAGTAATCCATACTCCATTAACAATGGTAAAAATAATGCTGCAAATAAAAACACAGCAACTAATGTAGGTAATAGACTTGAAAATACAAGACCTCCAGTGTCTTCTGAATATATCATCTTAGGACCTATTTTCAAGAAAGTAACCCAGGCAAATATCACTGCTAACAATCTTAAAATCATCCAGCTGATATTAACATTGAATGCATTATACATTAAACCTGTTGGATTCAATTTACTTTTTAAAACTGTAGAACAAAGTAGTGTTAATATTGCTGATAATGTAATAATTGTGACGATAATAATAGGCATAGCATCACCGACAACATCTTTTAACCAATTGGCTAAAAATGCGACAGGTAATGTTGTTTGCTTTTTGCCATCTTGTTCAACTGGTATAGGAATTAAAAATAGTATAATTCCGATAAGCGACATTGTAATAAATTTTATTCTACCTTTAATAATCTCTTGCTTAGTGTGTCCATTCATTTTATGTCATCCATTTCTCTCTATTTATAATTGCAATTTTATGTATTCATCCATTTCAATAAAATCATTGAATGTTTTATTAATATATATACACTTTTATGAATAATTAAGTATTTATAACTATACTCGATTTATGTTCAAAGTGCAATGACATTCCGCTAATTATTATTATTTATCCATTAACAATCAACGTATGATTAACTTCAAATTAAAAATGCACCAAGCAACATCATACGATGCTGCTTGGTGCATCTTATTAATTTATGCTGTACTGTTCGTTCATTATTACATTTTTCTTAATAGGAATAAGAAATATGGCGCACCGATGATTGCGATAATGACACCCACAGGAATATCTAACGGTGGATGTATACCTCTTGCTAAACCATCGCCAAATGTTAATAATATTGCTCCAATAAAACCTGACATAATAACAACATGCATATTTTTATGTCCGACTAGTTGTCTAGCAATATGTGGTGAAATTAAACCTAAGAAGCTTATGCCACCCACAACAGCAATAGAAGCTCCTGCTAGCATTACAGATAAAATAAGTAACACCATTTTTAGCAGTTTGACTCTTGCACCTAAAGCTAAAGCAACGTTATCTCCTAAACCTAAAATATCTAATTGATGACTAAGAATTAGAATAATTGGAAGTGTAATTACAAACCAAGGAACAATAGATAAAAAGTTCGAAATATTATGTCCATATAAACTTCCTGTTAACCATACTAATGCATTATTTGCATCCATAGGATTTCTAATTAATAAAAATTGTACGATAGCTGTACAGATAGCACCAATAGCTAAACCAATTAAAGCTAAGTTAGAACCTTTGACATCAAATTTAGAAATCAAGAATGATAAAATCAAACTAATAATTAATGCACCAAAGAACGATCCGATTGGCAATACTGCTAAGGGTGCTGATGGAAATAGCATAATGATAATAACTGCTGCTAAACTTGCACCTTTAGATATACCTATTACATCAGGAGAAGCAAGAGGGTTTCTAACAACGCCTTGAATTACTGCACCAGATATCGCTAAACTACATCCGATAATCAATCCCAATAAAGTTCTTGGAATTCTATACTCATTCAAAATAAAATTATCTTGTGTAAATATACCTTGTATTGCTTCAATAGGATTAACGATTACTGAACCCACACACAAACTAAATAAAGTACTTAGTATTAATAGTATAAATACAATGCTATATCTAATCATATGCTTCTTTTTTGTCATATGCGTTTCACCCCTCTAACAGTAATTAATAAGAAGTAAAATGCACCAACGAAAGAAGTTACTATACCTACAGGTGACTCAAATGGATAAGTGACTAGTCTTGATAACACATCTGAGAATAATAATAAATCTGCACCAATGATTATAGTGAGCGGAATCATTAAAATATAGTTATTATTGATATAACGTTTTACTATGTGTGGCACAATTAACCCTACAAAACCTATTGGACCAGCAATTGATACTGATAAACCTGCTAATATAACAACTAATAAACCTAATATTAATCTAACGACTTGAATTTTCTGACCTAGTCCTTTAGCAATATCATCACCTAATTCCATGATTGTTAATTGACGTCCCATAAGCATAGTGATAATCATTGCTACAATTAACCATGGTGAAATGACAATAATTTCTGGCCATTTCACGCCAGACAATGAACCTACTAACCAAAACATAACAGATGAGTTTGAATCTTCATTTAATAAGATAACACCTTGTGTCATACTACTAAAAAATAAATGGACTGCCATACCAGCTAGTGCAAGTTTGACTGGTGTCATAGATCTAGTTGAACCTGACAAAGTATACACGGTTAAACCACCTAGAAATGCACCAATCATTGCTAATATCATTGAATAATTTTCAAGAGCTGGCACAAGAACAGTGATTAGTACAATGACAAAAGATGCCCCACCATTAACACCAAATATTTGTGGTGATGCTAAGGGATTTCGAGTTATAGATTGCATTAATAGTCCTGCTAGACCTAAAGCGCCACCTATTAATAATCCTGCTAACATACGAGGCATTCTTGAATTATGTATTAAAAATGTCTGTTCCGTATCCGTATGTCCTGTAATATAATGAACAATATCTTTAAATACTATATGAGAAGAACCAATCGCTAAATTTAAATAAATACAAATAAAAAGAAAGCACACACTCACAATATATGTGAGTGTAGTGCGTTTTCTTTTATTTTGTAATATAGCGGATTGACTACTTTGATGCTTCATAGTCATAATTTTCCACCTTACTTATCTTCTTTATTTTGATCCTTTTTAGAAATTTCTACTAATTCTTTAGCCATTTCTTCAGAAGAAATTAAACCACGCGCTCTTGCCCATAGGTCTCTGTCTACAACACTTACTCGATCATGTTTAACTGCATCTAATTTTTTCCAAACTGGATCTTTTTGCATTTTTTTGAATGTTGGTTCATCTGGACTTGCTTTATCAGTCATAACAAACATACGTCCAGGATTAACATCTAATAATGTTTCAGAACTCATTTCAAGATAAGGTCCTTTTAAGTATTTACTTAATCCTTTAGTTACTTTAGGAGTTAAGGCTTCTTTGAATCCTAATTCTTTTAAGTACTGACCTACATATGATTCACTTGGATGTCCTAAGAAACTTGATTTTGCTGCTACAGCTGGTAATACTTTTTCATCTTTGTTGAATTTAATTTCTTTTTTGTACTTAGCAATTTTCTTGTCATGTTCTTCTAAACGTTTGTCACCTTGTTTTTCTTTACCTAGTGCTTTAGCGATTGTTTTGAAAGCATCTATATTATCATCGTAGTCACCATCAAAGCTTTTCAATTCTATTGTCGGCGCAATTTTACTTAAATCTTTGTAGATACCTTTATGTCTGTTGCTATCTGCAATGATTAAATCTGGTTTTAATTTACTAATTTTTTCTAAGTTAGGTTGTTTACGTGTACCTACTGAAGTATAATTTCCAATTTTATCTCTAAGTGGTTTGATAATACGTTCTTTTTTATTATCATCAGCAATACCCACTGGTTTTACATTCAATGCTGCTAATGCATCAACAAATGAGTATTCAAGTACAACTACTCGTTTAGGATGCTTAGGTACTTTAGTAGTGCCCTCAGCGTGTTTAATTTTCACACCATCTTTAGGTTCTTTACTACTAGAGCTATTTGAACTGTCGTTATTTCCACAGGCAGTAACTAAAATTAAAGCAAATAATATGCCAATTATGCTAAAAATCTTTATTCCCTTCATGATTCCACTCCTTATTGTATGTATATGCTTTCATATAACAGTTTATTGATAACGATTATCATTGTCAACATACTTTTTATAATTTTTGAAATTAATTTGAGTCCTCTGAATACATTTTAAATATATATTACTTTTCGTATTAATAATTTGATGGAATTGGATTTTTTAGGAGAATAAAAAAAGAGTAATCAACACTGTGTGCAAATTTAACTAAGTTTGCATGTGTCGGTACTCTTAATTATTAAAATTTATATTTAATTATGATTTATGCATTGAACATAAAGACTGATTAAAACTTTCTATGAGGGTTTCTACTTTTGAATCTAGTATATAAACTTTTTCAAGATTTTTATTATACATTGAGCGTGATAATGCTTCATAACTTAATTCGAATTGAATCATATCACCTACTTGATAATGATCCTGATTATTTAAATCAATCATTAAATGGTCACTAGACGCACCCAATATATGAATATCATTTGCAATCGGAGTAATGTGAGTCGTATCTGTATCTATATATCCAATATCAACAATAGCTTGTAAATATGATTGATTTGTTATGTGATTTAAACGTGGTTTAATTTCTATAACTTCCGCTTCAAGTACAATGGTATTTTGATATAAATGTGCTACTGGTTTATCTGTAGTAGTATCGACACCTCTAAATAGTGTTTCTCCTATTCGTAATTCATTTATTTTACCTAAATCATTATACATTGTTAACGGTAACATACTTGAGTTGCCACCTGAAACGATGGTCATACGGTAACCTAATTCTCGTTCTATAGCACTAACAAATTTATTTATCATAAACACATCATCTTCAATTGGTAATTTTGATTTGAAACACATGAAGTTAAATGATACTCCTACCAATTGAATATGAGATAGTTGTAAAATTTGTTCAATATATTTTACGACATCATAAGTTAATATGCCTTCTCTACCATCTTTCCAATCAACCATTAATATCACTTGATGTTTTATATTTAGTTTTTTAGCAATACGATTGATTTCAAAAATAGTGTTTAATTCAGTTTGTATACTTATTTTTGTACATTGAATCATGTCAGCTAACTTAGATTGTTTTGTGGATCGCAATATAGTATAAGAACAATTAAAATCATTTAATTGACTGATATTTTCTAATCTGGAATCTGCGAAATGTGTGATTCCTAAATCAATTAATTTTTGTACAATTTGTCTATCTCCAGCTATAGATTTAATCACTGGTGTAAAATGTATTTGCTTAGAATCTAAAATTGTTTGAAGTACTTTGGCATTATATTGTATTTTTGATAAATTTATTTTTAAATTTGCCATGTACTACACCTCTTTTTTTATTGGATTGTCCAATTCTGTATTTAAATACTTTTTAACTTTATTTTCCATTCTCATACTTAATAATGCTTTAACTGAAATCGTTGAACCAAATAGTACTTGATATAATGCATGCGCATGATTTTTATTACTATCAATAGCTGATTCTACTTCTTGTTGCACAATCTTAAATAAGTTATTCTCATTAACAAAATCATATTGATTAAAATGATGGATTAATTCAGCCAATTGATTTTGAATCACTGCATGTTGGAATTTAGCTATAACCGCTTCAATATTTTCAGCTATTAAACTTTCATTTGTTATTTCAATGTGGGGTAATTTTTGCTGAAGCGTTTTGATATCTATACGTGATCCACCTAGATCTCTTACTAAAAATGTAATTTGATAGTTAGGCCCAAGATTAACTATTGTATTTTGCATATGAGCTTCTAATGCAATACCGTAATCTTGAATATACGCAATGAGTGGTTTCACTAAAGTACGTGTATATTCACGCATAAAACGTTCAATATTATCTTTAGTAAGTTCATTATCTAGCCATTTGATATAACTATCTACAACCACCTCAAGATCAACTGGATTACGATTAACTAAACTCGCACTGACAATAGTTGAACCTACTTGATTTAATTCTGGTTTTTCTCGAATAATACAAGCGAGTTGTCGAGCTAAATCAGGATCTGTATTAATATATTCTCCAAATGGTTCTGCAGCTACTTTTAACTCAGGATAAATATTTAGCATATCTTGTAATGCATAACTTAATTTCGGACCATCTACAGTTGTTACAGTAGATACAGTTCGTACAGCACTAGTAGCTTGAACATTTACTGGAAGCTTAACATGGAAAGGTCGTTTTAATAATTCCATAGTTCTAAATGATAATGTTGCTTTTGAATCTACTGTAAATGGAGTTGGGATTAATATTTTTTCACTTATCCACGTTTTAAATTTATCTCCAATCACATGGTCATACTGCCAAGGGTGGACAAATATTGCTCTATAGTCATCCACATTCAAATCAAAAGGATTTAAAAAATGTTGTATTTTATCTTTTAATTCTGGGATGACATTATTTATTATAAATTGGTTATCCCCTTCCATGGATGTCGTAACCATTTCCGAAGAAGAAACTAGCATAATATGTAATGGTATAATTTTTTCAAATTCCGGTGAATATCTACGAATCTCATCCTTAGTCAGCGGTAATTTCGTTTTAGTTAGAGGGTGAGTTGGATGTCCTTCAATAACTAAACTTTCTGAATAACTTAAATCATCAGTAGTATCATTAGCATTTAAATGTTGTAACCAAGTAAAGAAGTTTATAGTATCTGGTAACATAGAAAATTTCATACTCTGATGTATAAGTGATTTTCTATTATTGAATTGTTTATATGTTTCGACAAAACTGTCTCTACTATGAATTAATTCTCGGTATAAACGATCAGATATTTTGATATCAAATTGGTCATTTAATATTTTTAGTAGCTGTTCTAGGTTACTAATTTGGATTTTTTGTTCAGCACATTGATATGTAAACTGTCCATCAAATACATATCTTTCCAACATACTTTTTCTTAAAATACGACCAGTTAATACACGGCCATGATATTGTAACTCAATGTTTTCAAATGATTTATTTATTTTGGCATCTTCTGGACATATCTGTTCTTTGATGATTGCATTCAATATCCGATGCTGAATATTTTCATCCGCAAGTAACAATTCATTGCGCTCCATTATGAAATTCCTCCAATTTTAGTAATTCGTTGCATTAAGTAAAAGATGACTGAAATAGCTACAGTACTAATGCCCATAATTAAAAATGTATTTAATACACCGAATTGATCCGCAAAGAAGCTCATAATTAAACTTCCTAAAGGTATCATGCCGCGATCCATCATAACAATACTTAATACCTTACCCCTTTCGCTATCCTTAACACTATTTTGGAAATAAACTCTATTGGTTGTTCTTGCCCATTGACTAAACAATCCAATTAACGAAATACAAATAAACATCACAACTAAATTGTGAATAATAATTCCTAATAATGCTAAGCCAAATAGAAAAGAACTCAAATAATACATTTTTACTGCATTAATATGATCAAGTATTTTAGGTAAAATAATAGTGGCCACAATACCGCCTATCGCACAACAAGTCATAGCTATACCAAATATTTCAGATTGACCTGGAAATACATGATTTGTAAGAACAGGTAAAATTGTCGTATAACAAAAACCAGTTGCCATAATTAATAGAGATGTGATAAAGATTTTACTTGCTTCTAAATTGTGTTTGAAATAATTCATCACTACTTTAAGTGACATCTCTTTATTATTTTTACCTAATTCTGTTGCTTTAATATGAATCGGTATACATAGACCAACTGCTAAGAGATAGCAAAGTGCTTGGGCTAAAAACGTTGTTGGTGCATGATAAGCTGCTAATATAACACCAGCAATTGCAGGACCAATTGAACGGCAAATATTGATAATAAATGAGTGGAATGAGACAGCTTGTGTTGTTGTAATTTTATTAGATAACTCTGGTAAAACGGCTTGTCTAACCGGTGTTTCAACAGCACTTAACATTCCACGTAACGTAGCATATATTAAGATAAAATACACAGGAATATTATCAATGGTATAAGTTAATACACATAATATTGCTGTAACTAAAAATGATGAAGATATTGTAATACGTAATAAATTTCCTTTATCATATTTATCAGCAATAGAACCAGCCCATACACTTAATATTAAAATCGGTACGAGTCGGCAAAAATTAACTAAACCTAAATAAACTGCGTTATGATATGTAGTAAGCACAAACCAGTTGAGACCGATTTGCCCAATCCAATTCCCCAAAAACAGAAGAAATGAACTGGAAAAGAAAAATTTTGCCATAAATTTCACCTGTCTTTTTAATTGATAATAATAATCATTATCATTAATATGGATTATACAAATCTTATTAATTTTTGTAAAATATTTTTTTAGAGGTGAAATATGAATTCAATTAAAAACACAAATAAAAATAATTTATATATGACTAAGGATGAGCAAGATGCATATGATTTCTTAAGTCAATCACATCCAGAATGGGCAAACCATTTTATTAATCAAATTGCTAATGGTCGCGATAAGGTTACACAGCGATTAGTTACATCTATACATAGAGAAAATCTTGTTCATGGTAATGATCATAGTAGAATACTTAATTCTGATAAAATTGAATCCTTACCTTGCGAAACTACTAATGTTTTAGAAATAGAATTTAAGTCTGCACAAAAATTACTATATGCCCCTATTAGTGGTCAGCATGCTTTCAATCGTGTAGATGTGAAAGGTCCATTTTTTTATAAATCTAATACAGAATCAGATCAGACATTTCATCGCGTAGAACATCCAAATGATATTCTAGATTGGATATTAATTGAAGCACCAGAATTAAATAATGAAGCAAGTAATCAATTTAAAGATGATTTAAATAATAGTGCGGCTAATATGATATTCGCAATGAGCTACCAGTCGTATTCAATGCAAGACGAGTCAAGAACTTTATTCGACATTATAAAAAGTGATGAGGACAGCTATTTACGATCTGAACAAGCTGTTATAGAAGGTCACCCACTACATCCCGGTGCTAAATTGAGAAAAGGTATGAATTCAAATGAAACATTTATGTATTCATCAGAATTCTCACAACCTATCTCGCTTAAAGTAATACTGATACATCATCGTTTTTGTAATGTTCAATCATTATCAATGTCATATAACGACACTATTAAGCAATTGTTCCCAAGTATGTATCAAAAACTTCAAGAGGAAATGCAACAACATCATCAGCTTAATATAGATGATTATCAAGTTATGATTGTCCACCCTTGGCAATATGATGAAGTTCTAGACCGAGATTATCACGATGAAATTGCTCAACAAATGATTATCAAATCACAATATACTTTACCTTATTATGCCGGTTTATCATTTAGAACATTAATGCCTAAAGCGCCTAATAGTGACCCACATATCAAACTATCAACCAATGTTCATATCACAGGAGAGATTCGTACATTGTCTGAACAAACAACACATAACGGACCTCTTATGACAAAAATTTTAAATCAAATTTTAAATAGTGATGCAACATTCAAACCGTATGATTCATCAATTGTTGATGAAATTGCTGGCATTCACTTTTATAATTCTCATGATCAAGACCCGTTACAAACAGAACGTAGCGAACAACTAGGTACATTATTCAGAACAAATATTAATAATCAACTTAAAAATGGAATAATATCTATGATTCCATCTAGTTTAGTATCTTATTATCCATACAATACAGAAGCACCAATCGTATCTCTGATAAAGTTATATCAAACTCATTATCAACATACGTCATATGAAAGTGCTGCTCGAGCATGGATGAAAGAATATAGTAAAGCGCTTTTAGGTATTGTAATGCCGCTATTAACCAAATATGGAATTGCGCTTGAAGCACATTTACAAAATTCAATTGTTCATTTTAATGAAGATGGTTCTTTAAATCACTTATATGTAAGAGATTTTGAAGGATTACGCATTGATAAAGCATATTTAAATGATATGGGATATTCAACAGATGATTTTCATGAAAAATCTCGCATTTTAACTAACTCTAAAACAACTGTATTTAATAAAGCATTCTATTCAACAGTACAAAATCATTTAGGTGAGTTAGTATTAACTGTTGCACAATCATCAAATGTTAATGATTTAGAAGCAAATATTTGGAAAGATATTGCAACTATCATAGAGCAAATTTTAAACGATATTACTCATATTTCAGAAGAAAGAATTTCAGAAATCAAAGACGTTATGTTTGCCAAAACGATTGATTATAAATGTGTTACAACGATGCGCTTAGAAGATGAAGCACATGAATATACTTATATTAAAGTGAACAATCCATTACATGTTTAATGTATAGAATTTATAACAGTTGTCAGGTTGTCATTAATAAATTATATAACAAATAAAAGAATCCGAGAGACACTCATATGAAGGTCTCTCGGATTCTTTTATTTAATGATTGTTCAACCAACTAACTTGAATGACAGATTATTGTAAACCTTGTCTGTCGTTATTGTTGTTGTTTTGGTTGTTATCTTTTTCATGTTTTTGTTGCCATTCTTTTTTAGTCATTACATCGTCAACTTGCATGTTAACTTCTACAACTTCTAAACCAGTAATATATTTAACTTGTTCTTTAACTAAGTCTGTTACTTTACGGAAGATTTTAGGTGCTGATTCACCATATTCTAAGATTACTTTTAAGTCGATTGCAGCTTGTTTTTCGCCAACTTCAACTGAAACACCTGTTGTAACGTTATTACCACTTGAGAAAGCGTTAGTAAAGCTATCAGTGAATCCGCCTTTCATGTCTAAGATACCTTTAACTTCACGAGCTGCGATACCAGCGATTTTTTCAACAACTTCATCAGAGAAAGTTAATTTATTTTCAAATTGTGGTTGTTGATTTTCTTGTTGTTGTTTTTGTTGTTCTTGTTTTTCTTTTTCGTTAACACCTGTTTGGTTATCGTATGCTTGTTTTGCTTTATTGTTATCTACTGCCATTTTGCATTCTCCTTTATCAATAAAATGTTTAATTGTTAGTTTTATAAAAAGTTAATATGAATATCTTAAATGTCTAGAGTTACGTTAACTCCATCTATTTAGAAAATTCAAAAAGTCTTGTGTACGGTCTTTAATATACCCAATACCAATTCCTATTAAACATAAAACAATTATTAAGATTGTTTTCCAAAAACCTAAAGTTAGGAATAATATAGCTATAAGTAAAAATGCTAAAAATCCAATGATTCTCCATTTAAAAGTTTTCAATATGTTAATAAGTTGTTGCGTAGAGTCTTGTCCATTTTGGTTATTATTGTTAGCCATGATATCCCTCCCTTACAACACTCTTGGACCAGAAGTTTTCTGATCTTTGACGTTTACTTCTAATTTTCTTACTGGCATTTCAGTAAAGTGTTCAACATTCTGTTTAATATCTGAACGAATACTTTCTGTTAAAGATGTAGCTTGTACATTGTTTGGTACAAAGAAATCTGCTTTTATATCAATAAATGATTTCTTTTTCTTATTGTACATTTTTGAGACAACATTAGGTTGTCTAACTTGATCGTATTTTGCAATAGTATCGTAAACAGTTTTTTCAACAGCTTTTCTTGATACATATACATGTCCATCATCAAATTCTTTATACAATCCAGGTTTTCGATACGTAGGTTTGAATATGCTTAATACTAATATTAAACCGATTAATATTAATAATCCTGCTAGCCCAATCAATAGTGGTTGGAACCAATTGAATTGTAAGAAGTAGTCTTGGTATTGAGAAATACGACTGTCTTTAACATACATAAACAATAAGAAACCAACAATGACTACGATAAGTAAGCCAAGGATAAAGTTTTTAAGTCTTTTCACCTCGTATGACACCTCCTCAATTAATATTTTACTTTTTAGTATCACACAAAATGAGTACCCTATCATAAATAAAGTAAAACCAATAATTTAAAACTAATTTATCAGTTTTAATATTTAATTAAGTACTACTTATATGCTTTATTCCCAATTAATTGTTATTGAAAACGTTTATTTCAAAAAATCTTAAAATATTTTTTATCTTTAGTATTATTAATTACTAATAGAACAAATACGTTTTACTGTTATTTCATAATATAATCTTTAAACTATATATTAACTAAAGAAGTCGATTGAATACTCGTGATATTCAATCGACTTTCCTTTAGACAACTTATTTTTATTCAATTTAAATATTAATGACTAACTTACCTATCATTGATTGACTCTCTAATATTTGATGCGCTTTATATAAATTATCTTCAGTTAGACCATTTAATACTTGTGTCGTAGTTGGTTGATAATGTCCCTGCTCTACTTTAATAGCTATATCTTTTAAATATTCATGATGTTTAATCATGTCGTTTGTTTGATGAATAGGTCTAGCAAACATAAATTCATGTGAGAACGTAATGCTTTTTGGCTTAAGTAAGTTTAAATCTTGTTTATCATTAAAAGCTACTATAGTTGCAATATGACCTCGTGGTTTAATCATATCAATCATTTTTTCATAATACATATCAGTATTAAATGTACAGAAGATATAATCTACTTCATTAATATCATGTTCTATCAGTTGTTGTTTTAAATCTTCTTTATGATTTAAAACAATATCAGCGCCCAAATCATAACACCATTTTTGGGTTTCTTCTCTAGATGCAGTTGTTATCACATGTAATCCGTAATATTTAGCTATTTGTATAGTGATACTTCCAACTCCACCTGCACCATTAATAATCAATAAAGACTTACCTTTATTATCGTCTGGATTAAATGAGATATTAAAGCAGTCGAATAATGCTTCTGATGCAGTGAGCCCTGTTAAAGGCAGACTCGCTGATTGTTCAGCTGAAATATTCTTAGGTGCGTGTGCAACTAAGTTTTCTTGTATCAATTGATATTCAGCATTAGAACCATGTTGATTCGGTGAACCAGAATACATCACAGTGTCTCCTACTTTGAACATTGTGACCTCATTTCCAACAGCTTCAACAGTGCCAACTGCATCAAAGCCTAGTATTCTTGGTGATTGTTCGACAGGCAACAGTCTTTGTTTCGTATCAACTGGGTTGACACTTATACTTTGTACTTTCACTAAAATATCATGTCCTGAAGGTGAGGGTGTATTCAACTGAAAAGTTTTAAACTGATTACCTTGATCTAAAGTAAATGGGTTTTCAAATCCTATTGCTTTCATATTAAGCCACCTCTATCAATATTTATAAATAAATATGAGCTTTGTTTTCTTTTAATTTTAAAGAATTTATTCAACATCTGCTACTTTAATTACTTGCTTACCGAAGTTATCTCCAGTAAATAAGTTTCTGAAAGCATTAGGAACTTTATCAAAACCTTCTTCAACTGATGTTTGTGTTTTAATTTTACCTTGTTGTACCCACTCAGCTAATTGTTCACTTGCGTTTTTGAAATCATCGGCAAATTCGGCTACTAAGAATCCTCTCATCATAGCTTGTTTTTTCACTAATGTTCCTTGAATTCTTGGTCCAATGTCTTCTTCAGGGTGATTATATGCAGAAATAGAACCGCATACAGGTATACGCGCATGACGATTTAAATGTTTGAATACTTCATCACTAATTTGGCCACCAACATTTTCATAATATACATCAACGCCATCAGGTAATGCTTGTTCTAGATTACTTGAAAATTGATTGTCTTTATAATCAACACCTGCATCAAACCCTAATGTGTCTGTTAGGTAAGATACTTTTTCTGATCCACCAGCAATACCAACAACGCGGCATCCTTTAATTTTAGCAATTTGACCTACAACAGAACCGACCGCTCCAGATGCCGCTGATACAACAACAGTTTCACCTTCTTGAGGACGACCAATATCTAATAATCCATGATAACCAGTCTGTCCTGGCATACCTAGTACACTTAAATATAATTCTAACGGTACCTCAGTAGATGGTACAACTCGTACTTTATCACTAGTTACAGTATTATATTTTTTCCATGGTAATACGCCGGTAACAATATCACCTTGTTTAAATCCATCTACTTGTGATGCAGTTACTTGTGCTACAACGTGACTTTCTATAGTTTGTCCTATTTCAAATGGTTGAACATAAGAATCTCCTTTAGACATTCTTCCACGCATATATGGATCCACTGAAATATATAATGTTTTTAGTTGTACTTCACCATTTTTAGGCTCAGTAATATCTATGTCTTCATATTTGAATGTATCATCTTGTGGCATACCTTCAGGGTATTTATTAAAAATAATTTGTTTATTATCCATGAAATCATCCTTTTTAATTATTGATAATATTTAAATACCTCAATTCAAGATGTCTAAATCATGCCAACTTAATTGTATAAGAAAATAAAATTTTAAATTAAGAATGAATCGTGGTAGTGATTTCTTAAAAAATATAAAAAAGTACAATCTCTAGCTGTTTTCGACTTAACCGATTAATTTTAATAATTAAGTACGAATTCATATCAGTTAGAAACTGTACCTTTTTTTATTTAGCCCATAAAAATTCTACGATTTCATCGGCAACTTTTTTATTTTCGTGTAATTGACTATGTTGAGCAGATTCACCTGTATATTTAGATTCTTTATAACTACTAACACTATTGCCAATTAAGTATTGAAGTGACTTTGATGAACTATTAGAGACACGTCCATCCGAATGTGTGCCGTCTTTTAAATCTCCATATATATTCAATACCTTGATATCTTTATTTTTATAAATATTTTTCAGCGGTAATAATTCTTTAAAATTATCAGTCATTTTGTTTGGCTTACCATTTTTATCAACACTAATTTCATTTACTTTTTCATTTAGATTTAATACGCCGTTAAAAGTACCTGCTATATTAACCTCTTTATTTAATTGTGGTAACTTTTTATCTGTACCATACATTTTCATGAAATATGCAAAGGATAAGTTGCCCATTGAATGACCTACGAAATTGTATTTCTTTATTTCATATTTTGACTTTAATTGGGATAAAACATTTTTAATATTTTTTGCGTTTTGTGATGTGTCCCCATTTTTATTATCTTCCAATTCTATTTTGATAATAGGGTTTATAGCTTTTGACTTCATATGTCCTTTGAAGTTAACTTCACCATTGCTATCTACCTTAGCTGTAATTACATTTTGGGTTACACCCTGTTGAGTTGCTTGTTTTACCATAAACGTTTCAGACTTTTCGCTTCCACCATATCCATGTAAAAAGATAGTAGCCGTATGACTTTTTATAAAACGTTGATCGTTTACTTTAGTAGAATGATGTTGACGTGTAATCATCACTGTAGCAATTGCAATGAATGCGATGATTAAAATACTTATAATTAATAGCCATTTTGCTTTCATTAGATTACCTCTTCTATTTTATATATTCTATTAGTATATAGTATTTTTACAACCACCGCACATAAAAACAAGGCGCATTATTTTAAATACACCTTGTTTTATAAGTTATTTTATTTCTCTTGTTTCAGCTACTTGTTTATACCAATATGCGCTTTTCTTCGGATAACGTTCTTGTGTATCAAAATCTACATAGAATAATCCATATCGTTTTTCATAACCATTTGACCATGAGAATACATCCATTAATGACCATAAGAAATAACCTTTTACATTAGCGCCATCTTTAATTGCATCAGCAATAACATTTAAATGTTGCTTAATGTAGTCAATTCTAGCATCGTCATGAACTGTTTTTTCAGATTCAATAAATTCATCTTTATAGCCTAATCCATTTTCAGTGATATAGATTTTATGATAATTCGGATAATCTTTTACAACTCTCATAATTTGATCATATAAACCTTGAGGATAAATCATCCAATCCCAGTCCGTTCTAGGTACATCGACATCAAATTCTCTTTGGCCAACACCTTTTAATTGGTACTTTGATCCACCTTTATCTCCAGTTGAATTATGTGTGATGAGACATTCACCATCATATGCTTTCATCCAATCGCTCATGTAGTAATTGATACCTAAAAAGTCATTTAAATCTTTAGCAGCGTCTAAAATTTGATAGTCTTCTTCTTTAATATCTAATTTACCACCATTAACAGCTAAAATATGTTGAACACCTTCCATAGTTTCTCTTGAATATTTACCTAAGTATGTTGCATCTAAAATAAATTTATTGTGAATGATGTCTTCTAATTCTGCTGCTCTAACGTCTTCTGGGTTGTTAGGATTTAATGGATATTTAGTCGGCAATGCATGTACAACACCAATTTCTCCTTTATAACCACCATCTTTAAACAACTTTACTGCTTTAGCATGTGCAACCATCATATTATGATGTGATTGAAATACTTTTCCGAAATCGTATGTAATTCCTGGTGGGAATTTTCCAACTAAGTATTGTCCATCACCAATAGGTCCAATTTCATTAAAAGTAGTCCAGTATTTTACTTCTGGAAACTCTTTGAAACAATATTCAGCATAATCTACAAAATATTCAATGGTTTTACGGTTTAAAAAATCACCATCTTTATGCAATACTTCTGGCGTATCAAAATGATGTAACGTAACAAATGGCTCTACATGACGTTTATGGCATTCTTTGAATAAATTATGATAGTATTCTACTCCTTTTGGATTAACTTCGCCAAATCCTTTAGGAAAAATTCTTGACCATGCAATTGATATACGGATACCATTAACACCAAACTTTTCACTTAATTCTAAATCAATTGGGTATCGATGATAAAAATCACTTGCTGGTTCAGCAGTATACCAGTAATTTTCTTCTAGATAAGTATCCCATGCAACACGTCCTTTACCATCAGTTTGAGTTGCTCCTTCTGCTTGATATGCGGCAGTCGCTCCACCAAAAATAAAATCTTCAGGTAATTGTTTAGTCATTATGAAAAACGCTCCTATCTAATTTTCAAATTGTTTTTGTACAAATGCTAATGCTGCTTGTCCATCACGTGTTAAATTAATGTACTCGACACCTTGAGTTTTAACTAATTTAATACCTAATTTATCAGTGTCTTGTTTAATATCTTCAAAATTGGATGCTACTTGAGGTGCTAAAATGATTAATTGATAATCTTTCATAATATCGTTATGTGCACCATATCCTCCAGCAGCTGCTTTAACTGGAACATGATATTCTTCTGCTGCTTTATTAAGTGCATTAGCTAGTAATCCACTTGTTCCTCCCCCAGCACAAAGGACTAATACATTCGTTTGTTCTGTAATATTATTAGTTAAGTCAGATGTTGACTCTGCTTCTGTATTAGAATGTGAAGCTAATATTGCATCTGCTTTTTTAGTATCAAAGTTAGCTGCTACTTTATCTTGTAATTCGCTATTACTTTCTTTATTACCAGCTTCTTCTTCTAAAATTTCATTATCATAAACTTTTAAGAATGGATAATAAATAATAATATCCACAATAATTAATACTAATGCTAAGACAAATGATAATAATGCAAATTGTGTACCCATGACGATACCTAAAGGTGCCGGTGTAGTCCACGGTAAGTTAACAGAAAAACTGTTCATCCCTAATACATCTACGAAAAATTTAAAGATCCATACGTTAACAATTGGTGTTAAAACAAATGGAATAAAGAATACAGGGTTTAATACTAAAGGTGCACCAAATAAAATTGGTTCGTTAACACCAAAGAATGTAGGTACCACAGACGCACGACCTATAGCTCTATTTCGTTTAGATTTAGCTATCCACATAAACATAAATGGAACTACTAATGTTGCACCTGTACCACCCATAGTTACGATAAACATTTGAGTACCAGAGGTAATAACATTGTCTGCGTGTTCACCCGCTTGAATTAACTTAAAGTTTGCTTCAATGTTTGCATATGTAATAGCTGCAATAGCTGGCTCTACAATAGATGGACCATGTATACCAACAAACCAGAACAAAGCAAATGCACCAAAGATAATTGTGATTCCAATCCATCCATTTGCTGCAGTAAATAATGGTTCGAATACTTTAAGAACCGCTGCTGCAACATTAGTTTCGATTGTTGCTCTAACAGTTAAATCAAATCCATAAAGAATTAAAATGACTGCTGAAAATGGAAAAATATCTTTAAATACTTGAGATATGTTTGGAGGTACTTCTTTAGGCATTTTGATAGTAATATCACGTTTAATAAAGAAGTTATAAACAATAACAGTTACAAATGCAGAAATAAACGCTGTTAATAAACCTTTTGTTCCTAAAAATGCGTTTAAGAATCCACCTTCTTTAGCAGGATCTGCTGCTAAGAATAAAAATCCACAAATTGACGCAAGCATAGTAGAAATAAAGTTAATTTGATTCGTACTTTCTAACTTGCGGTTATATGAATCTGTTAAAGATTTGGCAGTTGTTCCAGCAACTAATAATGCTACAAGACCCATTGTGTAGTTATAAGGCTTCATTAAAATGCCTTCCATCTCTTTATCCCACTTAAAGCCAAATACATTCGGTACAAATGCAATCAATAGGAATAAACTTGAAAATAAAATAACAGGCATTGCTGATATAAAGCCATCACGAATGGCTCTTAAATAAATATTTCTCGATAACTTTTCAAAAAATGGTTTACCCTTTTCAATTTGAGCAATTAACTTTTTCATCAAGGTCTTCACCCTCTTTTATATAATTCAATTAAATGTGACATCACATCTTTTAATAATATAGTTGTCATTAAATGGTCTTGACCATGCATCATTGTCACACTATATGCGATATCCTCTCCTTGGGCTTCTTTAGCCAAAAGACTTGTTTGTGCTTTGTGCGCGTCTGCAATAAGACCTTTTCCTTCTTCAATTAAAGCTTCAGCTTTATCGAAGTCTTTATTTTGTGCAGCAGTCAATGCTTCTAAAAATTTAGACCGTGCATCTCCTGCAAAAGCAACTATTTCAAAACCAATTAATTGTACTTCTTCTCTATTCATGAGCGATATACTCCCCTCAATTTAAATTATGTTATTTCCAAGTTGTCGCTGTTTGAGTTAGTACTTTGTTAAGATCATCTATATTTTTAAATCCTGTTGTTCTTAACCATTCACGTGCAGCGGCTTCACCTTGTTCAATATATACTTGAACTGCACCAGCCCATGTTGCACGGCCGCATAGTACACCATTAAATTTAGCCCCTGATTCATGTGCAAATTTTAATGTTTCTTGGAATAATTCTGCAGAAACACCTGCACTTAAATAAATGTATGGAAGATTCGTTGATGCTTCTTGATTTCTAAAATGTTGAGCCGCTTCTTCTTTGGTATAAACAACTTCGCCATCAGTAAACCCTTCAACATATTGCATATTTACTGGTACTTCAACTTTTAGTACGTCCACATTAAAACGTGGTTCAGAGAACAATTTCATAGCTTCGTTAACCTTTCTAGGTTTAACTTTTGCGTATTCAACACTGCTATTATCTGAAATATTGTCATCATATGATAAAACTTCTAAGAAAAATGGGATGTCTTCTGCAACACATTCAGAACCAATTCTTTCAATATATGCTTGCTTTTGAACATTGATATACTCATCATCATCAACGTCGTAGTAAAGTAAGAATTTAACTGCATCTGCGCCTTGTTCTTTTAAACGTTTAGCTGACCATTCAACTAAACAATCAGGTAAGCGACCTTTAGCATTTACGTCATAACCTGTTTTTTCATATGCTAATAATAATCCGCAGTTTTTATTTCTAGCTTCAGTAGCTGGTAAACCATATTCTGGGTCTAATAAAATAGATGATGCATATTGTGTAAGTTCTTCAGCTACAAGTACTTTTAATTTTTCAATTTGTTCAACTGTTGGTTCAGTTGTTTGGAATTTAGACATCATTCGCTTTAAAGCACCACGTTGGTCAAATGCTAATGCTGAAATAACACCATTTTCATTACTTAATTGTGAAATTGCTGTCGTTTTATTTTGAGTTTTTACCATTATTTACACCTCTAATAATTCAATTTGATGATATAATTCGTCATAGTTTTTGATATTGACATATCCTGTACGTGATTCTTGAGCATTGAGCATACCTAAGGTGTTAGCTTTCTTGAGAAGTTCATCATCACTTTCATTGTTTAACAATGCAGAAGCTATACCGGCAACTGTAGAATCTCCAGAACCAACTGGATTTAATACTTTAATAGAAGGTATGTTGACTTTGTAATATTGATTATGATGCTTAGCGAACATACCCTTTGCTCCTAATGAAACAATGACCCATTCTATATCTTTGAATAATGAATCATTTACTGCTTGTTTTAGCCCATCTATACTTTCATCAACAGGTCGATCTAATAACTGATATAGTTCATCAATATTGGGTTTTATAACAGTTGGCTTATGTAATCCTTTTAAAGAAGATACTAATGTTTCTCCAGAGCTATCTAGTATTAATGGAACTTGTTCATCATGACATTTTTCAATAATCTTCAAATAGTAATTGTTATTTAAACCTTTAGGTAGACTTCCTGAAATAACAACCACTTTAGTTTGTCGAATCAATTCATCAACGTGTTCTAAGAAGTTTTGTCCTTCTTTTTTACTAATAGTTGGCCCTTTTTCCAAAATTTCCGTTTGCTTACCTTGATGTAAAATAGCAATACAATTTCTAGTAACATCTTTAATTTTGAAAAAAGAATGTTTAATATGTGAGTCTTCTAATTGTTGTTCAATAAATTCGCCCAGTTGACCACCGATTAATCCACTAGCTATAACTGATTCGTTTAGTTGATTCAATACTCGAGTTACATTGAGTCCTTTTTCGCCAGCAGTTTTATCAATGTTCGATACTCGATTCACAGTATCAAGCTGAAAATCTTCAATAACATATGAAATATCTACAGACGGATTTAAAGTTAGTGTTAATATCATATGTGTCTTCCTTTAATCGTGATATTCGCCTTTATCCCATTTTTCTAAAAATTCATTAAAGAAATTAGGGTTCGTTTGGTCTTCGTTATGTGTTTCTAAATGTTTAATTTTCGCAATTAATTTTTCATTTTTTTCAGAAGGTTTATACTCTGCTTCAATGAAGGCTTCGATAATGTCACACATTAAAAGTTCACCAATGATTTTACCTCCAAAACCAATGACATTTGCATTTAGCTCTTCCTTGGCATAAAGGGCAGAAGTCATATCTCTTACAAGTGCGGCTCTAACACCTGGTACTTTATTAACTGCATTGTTTATACCAACACCAGTTCCACAAATACAAATACCTAGATCCGCATTCCCACTTGTTACTTGTTCACCCACTTTTTTACCAAAAATTGGGTAATGAGTTCGCGCGAAATCATATGTTCCTACATCGATAACTTCGTGACCTTTTGATTTCAAAAACTGTGAAACTTCCATTTTTGTATCAGTTACAATATGATCGCAACCTAATGCTATTTTCATTGTTAATCCTCCTCTAATTAGCACATTTTATTAAGCATATCTACGCGTATTTGGTGACGCCCGCCATCGTAGTGTCCATTAACAAAACCTTTAACTACATTTTGTGCCAATGTGTCCCCTACGATTTCTGAACCTAACGTAATCATTTTTGAGTTATTATGACCTCTTGTCATATATGCAGATCTTTCATCTGACACTTCCGCAGCGATCATACCTTTAATTTTTGTAGCAACCATAAAGCTCCCAACTCCGAACGCATCAATTGCGATTCCTAAATTGTCATCATTCTTTTGTACTTCTTTAGCAATGGCAAGTGTAGAATCTACAAAATCTAAATCTTTACCTTCAGTAACGTCTAAAATATCAAAATTACTTTCTACTAAATATGTTTTAATTAAATCTTTTAAACGCTTACCATCCACATCTGATCCAATTATGATTGTCATAGCAATTCTCCTTATCAAATATAGTCATTAAAAGCATCTTATATATATTTAAAGAAAAGGCTTTCAAATCTTTACGTTTAAATTATAAACTTAAACCAACATAAATTCAACATAATATGTTTGTATTTTGTTTGAATTAAACACTTTTCCAAACATTTGTAGCTAAATATTCGATTTTTCACAGAAAAACGTTTTATTATGTTGAAATTCGTTTAATAAGTAATTATTTCAAACAAAAAACCTCGAATCGTTTGATTCGAGGTCATTTATTCTGAAAGTAATATATTATTCTACTACTTCTATATATGTTTTAATTTGTTCTAGCTTCTCTTGATCTTGATTATCCATTATAACTGCGGTCAGATCATCCAAGTGACAAATTGAAGTAAAATCATTTTTTCCTATTTTGGTATGATCTACTAGTAAATATTTTTCAACTGAATGTTCTACTGCAAGTTGCTGTGTGTAGGCTTCATCTAAAGAAGACGTCATCACACTACCTTTATTAACGCCATTGCTACTAAAAAACATTTTACAAAAACGAAGCTTCTCTAATACTGAGTTTGCCATTTCACCTACAAACGCTTCTGTTAAATGTCTCATTTCTCCACCTAGTAAATAAACTCTGAAATTGGTTGTTTGTTTCTCTAATAATATCTTATAAACGGGCAAACAATTTGTTATCACCGTTAAAGAATGATGGTTTATTTCTTCGGCAAGAACTTCAATCGTCGTTCCTGGTCCAAAAAATAATGTATCACCATCTTCAATTAAACTGGCTGCTTTTTTAGCAATATATCTTTTTTCTTCAATTTGGTGTGTGTGCTTTTCTTTATGTGACATTTCTTTATATTGAAAATTTGAATTACTACGTGCTCCACCATGTATTTTCGTTAAAACACCTTGGTTTTCTAATTCAACTAAATCTCTTCTTACTGTCATATCAGAAACATTTAAACCTTCAACGATTTCATTGGTCCTTACTGTTCCTTTTTTATTGACTAGCTTAGCAATCTCATCTAAACGTTCGTGCTTATTCACTAAATAAATACCTCCTAACATTAGGCTAGTGTCATCATTCAATTTCCATCTTTTATCAATATTCATGATTATTCAATAGTAAAAATACTGAATCTACCTAATCATTTACTAATTTTAATTGTATGCAAAATACATTGTTCAACTGTATTTTAATAGTATGTATAAAATCACTTCAATATCTTTAACATTATTACTATAATATATAAATGTAAAGAAGTCATATGTTAAAAGTGATATGCTGTATAATCTATTTTTTACAAGAAGGTGTATTTTTGAATAATAAAATTGAAAGTTTAAAACAACTAATTGATAACTCTGAGAAAATTGTATTCTTTACGGGTGCTGGTGTATCTGTAGCAAGTGGCGTTCCAGATTTCAGATCTATGGGAGGCCTATTTGATGAAATTTCAAAAGACGGCTATTCACCAGAATATCTATTAAGCCATGATTATTTTGAATACGATCCTGATGGATTTATCAATTTCTGTCATAAAAGATTAATTTATGCTGATAAATTACCTAATAGTGTACATGAATGGATTGCTCATTTAGAACACAACGGTCAATCTCTAGGGGTTATTACTCAAAATATTGATGGATTTCATTCAGATGCAGGTAGTCAAAATGTTGATGAATTACATGGAACATTAAACAGATTCTATTGTCCTAAATGTCATAAGTCATACACTAAAAAAGACGTGCTTGATAGACAGTTAAAACAATGTGACACATGTGGTAGTACTATTAGACCTGACATTGTTCTGTATGGTGAAATGTTAGACCAATCAGTGATTATGAATGCATTACAAAAAATCGAAAATGCAGATACGTTGGTTGTACTTGGTACTTCACTAGTTGTGCAACCTGCTGCTGGATTAGTATCAAATTTTAAAGGTGACAATTTAGTTATTATCAATAAAGATGCAACTCCTTATGACAATGATGCCTCACTTGTCATCAATGAGGATATGGTTGAAGTCATTGACCAACTGAATAGTTAAAATTAACAAGCACTTCCCGACTATTTCGAGAAGTGCTTTTATTTTATTATTGAACTTGCGATAAATGATAATTGACGGCTTTAGATATGAAACGGGTAAGCTGAGGATTATTAAATTTCTTGAAATAATTTTTGAATCTCACATCGTTATGATAAGTGTCAGCAATCAAACATAGTAATTCATTATCAAAATGAGTATATAGATTCATCAGTTCTTTCCACTCATATACAACATCTTTCATTTCACTAATATTAACTTTATTTAATGCTAAGCCATTAAACTTTTCAAAAATTTGATCTAATCTTTCTATATTTTCTTTATTTGAAAGTAATTGATCATTATGTTTATTAGTATACGTTTTGTAAACATCTAAATTTTCATATTTTATCTTTGCTTCTTCTTGATATTGTTTGTAAGGTACATGATTCAATTCTTCAATTTCTACAATTGGTATATTATTAATGAATTTTTCAATTGCTATTCTCGAATTTTCTAAATTATTTATTTTTTGAGTTAGACTCACTTTTTGATTTTCTAATACAGATTTTAATTGTTCATCATTATAATCAATAACTTCATATATTTCTTTTATACTCATATCTAAATTTTTAAGTAATAATATTTTTTGAAGTCTAACTAAATCATTTTGATTATAAACCCTATAATTATTTTCGTTCTTTTGTACTTTTAATAAACCAATCTCATCATAATAATGTAATGTTCGCTTTGTTACTCCAGTAATATCCATAATTTGTTTTAAACTATATTGAAATTCCAAAATTTCTCACCTCGCTTAAAAATTTTATTTTCTTTTCCTTTAAACTAACTAAATAACTCATAACTTGATTAGTACTATTCATCTTAATCCCTCCATAAATTAAACATAAGGGATAACGTAACGTCACTTTCAAGTATTAATTTAAAATTTATTTTATCCCAACAAAAAAAGCACTTCTCGAAGATTCGAGAAGTGCTTGATTTATCGTTCTTATTAATTGTAAACAAATCTGATAGCGAAAAACTTCGCAATAATTTGTATATATTAACGTTTTGAGAATTGAGGAGAACGACGAGCTTTTTTAAGACCTGGTTTTTTACGTTCTTTCATACGTGGGTCACGTGTTAATAATCCAGCGCGTTT
>ENA-ORXC01000354-ORXC01000354.1-marine-metagenome-genome-assembly--contig:-NODE-354-length-34488-cov-16.235680_pt1 | contig 34488 bp, 16 predicted proteins | sample MGYA00237865_ERZ511478 | MGnify/ENA metagenome assembly ERZ511478
TATTCATCGTAAAACACTAAATCCCCTCTTTGGGGCAAAGCACTAAACAGCCCCATATTAGCATCATAACCAGAATTGAATACCAATGCCGCCTCAGATTTATAAAAATTAGCCAACAAGGGCTCTAATTTGTTGTACAATTTATGATTGCCAGAAAGTAACCTAGATCCTCCTGATCCATTTGATGCTACACTTTCTGTAAGTAATAATTGAAATGTCTTAGAAAACAAGGTTTCGTTTGATGCAAACCCTAAGTAGTCGTTAGAAACAAAGTCAATTAAACCTTCTTTAGACTCAAGTGAACGAAAGGTTTCCTCTTTTTTACGCGCCGCTATAACGCGTTGTAATTTTTTAGGCAGTTGGATCATATCACAAAAATAGCCTTTCTTTGAAATGAACGCAGGTTAATTAACAATTTCCTGAAATTTTCGCTAAACCATTGTAGATATTTTTAATGTTCTGATAATTATCTACCCAAAATGCTGAAATATCGAAACATAATTCTGATTACCAATTAGTTACATCATAACAATATTGTTAAAAAACATAAAAAGAATATACTATTTGTAAATAATTTATAAAGTTATTTGTTATTTTTGACTCTTTTTTTTGGAGAAATTTCCTACTTTGATATTAAAGTATTAGATTAAGTATATCTTTTGGTCAATATAAAATGAAAGGCAGTAATATTTTAGATACAAATAGGTTGGAAACTTTGATGTCATTTGACGTCATGGATACCGACCCTGAAGCCATATATGATGAAATTACATCGTTAGCGGCTTCTATTTGCGATACACCTACTAGTCTTATTTCTTTAATTGATGATAAGAAACAGTTTTTTAAATCTCACCACGGAATAGATTATAACGAAACACCTTTAAGTGAGTCTTTCTGTAAATATATTATTGAAGATGATCTAGACTTGTTTATAGTTGAAAACGCTCAAAACGATAACCGTTTTGCACATTTTTCAGTAGTAAAAAATGATCCCGGTATAAAGTTTTATGCCGGTGCTTCATTGACCTCACCCAATGGTAACCGTTTGGGTTCGCTATGTGTGCTTGACAATAAAGTTAGGGAATTAGACGAAACACAAATAAAAGGTTTAAAAACCTTGGCCAAACAAGTGGTTCATTTATTTGAATTACGAAAAGCCAAAAAATTAGAATTAGAGCAAAAAATAGATTTAGAGAGAAAAGGCAAACTACTAGATAATATTGTTTCTGCAACGGGTATTGGAATATGGGAACGCGACCTTGCAAATGATAGCCTTACCCTCAATGAACAAGGTCTTGAAATTTTTAGTTTAGATAAAGATTCTTTAAAACATTTTAAAACTGACCACTGGTTTAGTCGTATTCACAAAGATGATCTGCCGTTAGTCAAGAAAAAAATGCATGATTGTTTAACTTACCCATCTGTAAGTTGTAATGTGCAATATAGATTTCTACAGAAAGACGGTACTTATAAATGGATTTACGAAGAAGGCAAAGTGCTTAAATGGAGCCCTAAAAAAGAACCTTTGTTAATGTATGGTACCATACAAGATGTTACCGAAAAGAAAAGTTTTTCTACCGAACTTCAAAGAATCAAAAACAATCAAGATGCAATGATTAACAGCACCAGAGATCTTATGTGGTCTATTGATCTAGATTTCAACTTGATTACCGCTAACACCGCCTTTCACGATTTAGTTGAAAAAATTCAAGGAACCCCTTTCAAAGAAGGTGATCCCGTTTTTTCTGACGAAGTACCCTTACAGGTTACAAAAAAATGGAAATCTTACTATCAAAGAGCTTTGGACAATGGTAGGTTTTCAGTAAAGCAAAAAATTCAAAACCCAAAAAAGTTTTGGACCACGTATGGCCTAACCTCTTTTGACCTTATGTATAATAAAGAAGGGGAAACCATTGGCATTACCTGTTTTCTAAAAGATATCACTTCTGAAGTTTTATCTCAACAAGTATTGATCAACGCTAAAGAAGAGATGCAAAAAATAATGGATACTTCTTTAGATATAATTTGCACCATCGATGAAGACGGGTACTTTCTAACTGTAAACCAAGCAAGTAAAGAAATATGGGGCTATAGCCCTAAAGAAATTATAGGCACCAACTATATGGATCTGGTGTATGAAGAGGATAAGATAGTAACCGAAAAATCTGCCTCCACTGTATCATCAGGAGAAAAAATAGTCAATTTTGAAAACAGGTATATACATAAAGACGGACATGTGGTACCAATGCTCTGGTCATCTAATTGGGACGAAAAAGAAGGGGTTTTTTATTGTATTGCCAGAGATAATACCGAAAAGAAAAAGTCTGATCTCAAATTAGAAAACAGTGAACGCAGATTTAAAACATTGGTTCAAGAGAGTAGCGATATTATTTCCATTTTAGACATAGAGGGTAATTTTAAATATGTAAGTCCTAGTTCAACAAAGGTCATTCATATGAGCCCAGAAGAATTTATGGGCAAGAATGCCTTTGATTTCATACACCCCGATGACCTAGACCGAGTAAAAGCTAAATTTAATTTGATAGCCAGTCATGTTTCGGTTATTATAGAATCTTTTAGATTTAGGAACAAGTTTGGCGAATGGCGATGGTTTATAGCAAATGTATCAAACCAATTAGAAGAACCTTCAATTCAAGGTGTGGTTATTACATCTAGAGACATTCACGAAACCAGAAACGCAAAAGAGCAATTAATACAAAGTGAGCGTCGATATAAGACGCTAGTTCAAGAAGGCAGTGATATGATCTGTATTGTAGACGAAAAAGCGAATTTTTCTTATGCTAGCCCAACTACGTCTAAGATTCTGAATATTACTCCAGAAGAGTTCGTTGGCACCAATGCCTTTGTACACGTACACAAAGATGATTATGATATGGTATACGAAGAGTTCATAAAAGTGCTCAAAATACCACAGGTAAACATAAAACCATTTCGTTTTAGACATGGATCAGGCCACTGGATATGGTTAGAAACCATTATTACGAATAAATTAGAAGAACCCACTATTAACGGTATAGTAGTAAATGCCAAAGACGTTACTATTAAGGTTCAGCATTTAAAAGCAATTGAAGGACAGAATGCGCAATTGAGAAAAATTGCTTGGACCCAATCGCACATCGTCAGAGCCCCTGTTGCAAGACTAATGGGATTGGTAGATTTGCTAAGAGATGATAATGAAAAATTAAAAGCTGAAGAAAGAGAACAAATTCTTAACTTTATAGTAAATTCTGCAGATGAAATTGACCATGTAATAAAAGATATAGTTGAAAATACCATTAATGCCATTGATATAGACGATATTATATGAACTACGAAATATTGCTGATTGAAGATGATCCCATTTTTACTTTTTTATTAGAAAAAGGTATTAAGCACGCAGATTTAAAAGGGGATACTATAAGTTTTCTTAACGGAAAGCTTGCTATAGAATATTTGAACAAAGAATATTCAGACCAAAAAAACTATATTATATTTCTTGACCTTAACATGCCGGTCATGAACGGTTGGGAATTTATGGATGAGCTTGAATCGTTGGCCTCTACAGATAATTGTATGGTATTTATACTTACCTCATCTGCATATAGGGATGATATTGAAAAACTAAAGAAAAAACCCTTAGTAGCAGATTTTGTTACCAAACCTATTACCGAATATTTATTGAAGGGTATCAAAGAAAATATAGAAGGTAATTTTGAACAAAATCAAACAACATAGCCAACATTGTACCAAATAAAATATTGAAGGCACATACCTAAATTAGCTTCATTATCTTAGCTAAAAATCTAAGTATGCGCTATCTCTTTATTCTTTTATTCTGCGGATTACAATCTGTTCAACTATTCGCCCAGACTAATTCTTACACTATTTCTTTTGAGAATGCCCAACATCATGAGGCAAATATCTCAGCTACATTCATAAAAGTATCATCAGATACTTTATCCCTAAGAATGAGCAGAACATCGCCTGGCAGGTATGCACTACATGAATTTGCTAAAAACGTATTTAACTTTAAGGCTATAGACAGTAAAGGAAACAACCTGAAGGTCACAAGAACCAACCCGTACGAATGGAACGTTTTTGGACATGACGGTACCGTTAAAATCTCTTATACTCTTTTTGCCAATAGAGGTGATGGTACCTATTCGCAAATAGATGAGTCTCATGCACATTTAAACATACCGGCTACATTTATGTATGCCCCTTCACTTAGTGAAAGAAAAATAGAAGTAGATTTTAACACAAGAGAAGATTTAAATTGGAAGATAACAACACAACTACCACACGTAAAAGATAATACCTATAGCGCTCCTAATCTGTATTATTTTATGGATAGCCCTACTGAACTGAGCAACCACAAGGTTCGCGAATTCACTGTAGACGGTCAAATCATAAAATTAGCATTACATGACCCTGGTACCGAAGAAGAAGCTGATCAATATTTTGAGAAAGTAAAAAAAGTTGTTCTGGCTGAAAAAGAGGTTTTTGGTGAACTACCTACATTCGATTACGGGTCTTATACCTTTTTAGCCTGCTATATACCAAATGCTTCTGGTGATGGTATGGAGCATAGAAATTCTACCATTTTAACTAGCACTAGAACTTTGGCAAATGGCGGCATGGATGGTAATATTGGCACCGTTTCTCATGAGTTTTTTCATAGTTGGAACGTTGAACGTATACGACCAAAATCTTTAGAACCTTTTAATTTTGAAGAAGCCAATATGAGTGGTGAGCTTTGGTTTGCAGAAGGTTTTACCAGCTACTACACCAATCTGATACTTTGCCGAGCAGGATTAATTACACCTGAAAGATATGTAGAGGGAATAACGGGGACTTTCAATTATGTCTGGAATTCACCCGCCAGACAGTTTTTTAATCCAATTGAAATGAGCTACCAAGCTCCTTTTGTAGATGCGGCAACCTCTGTAGACCCGGTAAATAGAGAGAACACATTTATTTCTTATTATTCTTATGGTAGTGTTCTAGGTTTAGCCCTAGACCTTTCTTTAAGAGAGAGCGGTTTGAATCTAGATGATTTCATGAAACTAGTTTGGAATACCTACGGGAAATCTGAAAATCCATATACCATTGAAAACTTGAACAAAACTTTGAACACTTATGCTGGCGAAGATTTTGGCAATAACTTCTTTAATAGTTTTATCTATAAAAGCGAAATGCCAAGCTATGCCGAATTATTTAAAACTGTTGGGGTAAGTTTATCTCAAAACAATGAGGCTGCTTATTTTGGCGCAGCTGTATCTATAACAGACGATTTAAATGGTAAAATTCGAGGCAATACCAAAATTGGGAGTCCCGCTTATATTGCTGGGCTAGATAAAGGCGATATCATTACCGCTATTAATGGAGATAAATTCCCCAACGGCATTCAGTTCAACAAATTCATAGAAAATGAATTTAAGCCAAATGACAATCTTTCAATAAGCTTTTTACGTGATGGATCCGAAAGGAAAACCGAAGTCACCTTGACCGCTGACCCTAACTATACTATTAGTTTAATTGAGAAAAATGAAGAAGCTCCTTCAAAAAAAGTATTAAAAGCCCGCAAAGCTTGGTTAAAAGTTGAGTAAATGAATTTAATATATACCACCGCCACAACAAATGAAGAATTGATACAGATTCTTTCTTTACAGCAAATGAATTTAAAATCAGCTGTTTCTAGCGATGAAATGGAAAAAGAAGGTTTTGTTACCGTACACCACACTTTAGATGTACTTACTAGAATGAATAATGCTTGTCCGCATATTATTGCGAAAGATGGAGACAACGTAGTTGGGTACGCCCTTTCAATGACCGATGACTTTAAAGATGAAATCTCTGTTTTAAGACCTATGTTTACCGAATTAGAAAACGTAAATATTCAAAATTTTATTACTATGGGGCAAATCTGTGTTGCTAAGACCCATAGAAAAATGGGGATTTTTCGCGGACTTTACAACGCTATGAAAATTGCTTCTTACCCAAAATACGATGCAATTATCACTGAAGTTGACGCAACCAACTCCCGCTCTTTAGGGGCACATTTTGCAGTTGGCTTTGAGAAAATATGCACTTATAGTTCTTTAGGGCAAGATTGGGAATTGATTTCTTTGAAGACCTCTTAAAGATAATTACCTACCCTATTTAAACTTAAGTACCACTAGGTCAACAGCTAAGACAACCAACAACAAAATTGCCTTACATTATTCTTATGTAATCTATAAAAATATGTAGGGCGAAACTGCGTTTCATCGAAAATATTGTATTACTTTTCCTCATTAACTTATATTTAACGTTTAAGAACACGAATCATTGTATCGACTATTAGTTCCGTTATTTATGTGTTGTACGCTTGGCTTTTCCCAGAGTATCAGCTTTGACCAATTGGGCAAAGAAAAGTGGCTACGTTATAATGGCGGTATTGCCGCAAATGCTGTTTACTATGATGGTACAGCTAACAGGCAAGACCTTACCTATTTCCTTACCGGTAACTTAAATTTCAATATTGCCGGGGTCTATAATATTCCGTTATCGTTCACATATTCCAATCAAGAATTTAATTTTCCAAGTCCGTTTAGCTTTAACAGATTAAGTCTTCATCCTTCCTATAAATGGGCTACCGCCCACTTGGGGGATGTTAATATGACCTTTTCTCCATATACGTTAGCTGGTCATCAATTTACGGGTGGTGGATTTGATTTGAATCCCGAAGGAAAATTTCAGGTAAGCGCTATGTACGGTCGTTTGCTGCGAGCCACGGAATATAACTCAGAAGAACCTAGAGCAATTACATCTTATAAAAGAACCGGCTACGGAATTAAAACCGCCTATGATTTCGATTTTATGAAGTTGGGGGTCATTCTATTCAAAGCTACCGATGATGTAAATTCTTTGGAAAATGCATTTCCGGTAGAATTAGGCATATCTCCAAAAGACAATGCCGTGCTTTCTTTTGAATCGCAATTCAAACTACTTGAAAAAGCGCAAATACGTATTGAATATGCAATATCTGGAGTTACCGAAGATACTCGACTGACCGACGCGAGGTCTAAAAGCGGCATTCTTTCTTTTTTATTGGATGAAAATATTAGCACCAACTATTACAACGCCTTAAACGCTTCTTTCGATTATCCTGCGGGTAATGGTACTTTGGGTGTGGGCTACGAACGTATTGATCCTAATTACAAAACCTTAGGTGCATACTTCTTCAACAACGACTTAGAGAACATTACCGTAAATGCAAGTCAAACCCTATTTGACAATAAAGTAAGCCTTAGTGTAAATGCCGGTTTACAAAAAGACAATTTAGATAATGCAAAAACATCAGACCAACAGAGAGTGGTTAGTGCTGTAAATGCAAGTTATAATGCATCAGAAAGGTTGGGATTTAACGCCTCTTACTCCAACTTTCAATCGTTCACTAATATTCGTGATCAGTTCGATTATATCAACCAAGTTGGTGAATTCGATAATGTTGATACCTTAAACTATCGTCAAATATCCCAGAATGCAAATTTGGGTATCAATTACATAGTAAAGAAAACCGAAACCAAACAGCATACCACCAATTTAAATTTGGTATACCAAAATTCTAACAATCAACAAGAAGGTGAAACTATTGAAGGTGGTGACAATCAGTTTTACAATGGTACTGCTGGCTATACCTTAGGGTATCCTGAACGGGCATTGAATATTTCTTTAGCAGCAAACGTTTCTTACAATACGGTGGCAGAAAATGCAAATACCACTTTGGGACCCACACTTGCTATTGGCAAACAATTTTTTGACAAGCAGTTACGTACTAATTTTTCAAGTTCGTACAACAGCTCTTTTGTTAATGGTGAAAAGCAAAACAATGTGCTAAACTTTCGCCTGGGCAGCAGTTATCTTTGGTTAGAAAAACACAACCTCAACTTGAATTTTTTAATGCTTTTTAGAAATTCAACCTTGAATACGGGTCCTGACCTCACCATTACTCTTGGCTATAGCTATGCCTTCGATAATTTTAAATTGAATATTAAGAAAGGGCAGCGAATACCTAATGAAAGAATACCAAAAAACCGAGAAAAGACCGTCAGTTTCAGATACAAAAATGTCTCTTATAGCGGTACACTACCCCAAGTTAACGAGCAATTGACCAATGTGTACCAAAGTTCTCAATTTGCAGCAATACCTCAATTCAAAAAAGAAGATTTAAATATTCTTTTAGCTACAGTAAAAGACCAGAAAAAAGAAAACAACTATAAAGAAAGCGCACTTATATTTCTTAAAGAATTATATGAATTTGGTGATTTTCAAGATATCTATAATAATGCCTTATTTGATGCTATTGAACGTATTAAAGGCGATATGCAAAAAATAGATATGATTTTAGAAAATAGCTTTGTGCAAACAAAGGTGAAACTTGATGTCAACTGCATACATAAAGATCCTGAAATTCAAGACGCGACGGAGACGGAATGGACAATTTACAAGAAACTAATTGGGGAACATGAAAATAGACAACTGAAATTGGTTGGGCATAGATGGATGGAAAGTCGTTTTGCAGATTTTAATTCTTTAGAAGATATTATTAAAGCAAAAGGCAACTTACAGGAATTCAAAAAGCTTACTTCTACAGAAGCATATAAAATGTATGACAAGAACGAAAATCCAAGTGAAATAGAGCGTTATTTAGAAGAAGAAATTATTGATTTCTATTATAAAAAATCACTGAATATTGTTGATCCAGATAATTTTGAGCTGCGATATATAAATAAGAACTAAAAGCCCCCTAGCCCCCAAAGAGGGATTGTTTTAGTATAATAAAAAAGTACGAGGTAGAAAAGGATGAATAGAATTTTACAATTTTTAAGTTCAATCTCACTCTTCATTAAGAGAGTAACGGGGTTTTCCCACATACTGTTCACTGCCTTTTTTGTATTGAGCATTCTCCCCCTTTGGGGGCAGGGGGGCAACTTCCCTGTTCAGGTTATTCCACAAGCATTACCACCTGCTCCTATCTATATTTCAAACTACGCAGATGCAAGTACGGTCAGCAGTCCGTTACGGGTGCAGATCATATTAAACGATTTTGAAATTGCCAATCGCGAAATTAGATTAAAAACCTATGTTGTAGGATCGGGGCTAAACTTTGAAAGTAATGATCTGGTGGTAGGGGCAAGTCCTTTATTTTTAGAAGGGGGCGTTCCTTTGGTATTGACCAATGTAGACTTGGCACCATACTTTCAATATGAAAATATTACCGGAATTTCGCCTAACGTTTATGGGCAGCCAATTCCGGAAGGAGCCTATCAATTCTGTTTTGAAGTGTACGATGTGCTCACCGGCAACAGGCTATCTAACCGAAGTTGCGCAGTAAGTGTTGTTTTTCAAAATGAGCCGCCTTTTTTGGTCAGTCCAAGAAACAATACCAATGTAGACGAGGTAAACCCACAATACATTGTTTTTCAATGGACGCCGCGTAGTATCAATGTCAGCAATGTAGAATACGAGCTTAGCCTTGTTGAAATTTGGGACAATCAAGTAGATCCGCAACAAGCCTTTTTAAGCTCACCACCTATTTTTCAGGCAACCACAACCTCCCCCACATATGTCTATGGCCCATCTGACCCTTTATTACTTTCAGGTAAAAACTATGCTTGGCGGGTACAAGCAAAAGCAAAAAGTGGTACGGAAGAAATAGGGCTTTTCAAAAATGAAGGCTATAGTGAAATATTCTCCTTTAGTTATGCCAGTGCTTGTGAACTGCCTATAGGAATAAGCCATGAAGTAAAAGGAAGCACCAATGCCAATATTTTCTGGGACGATTTTTCTACGGAGATACCTGAGTATACGGTACGCTATCGAGAAAAAAATGGCTCTACAGGTGCTGAAGATGAGAACGAATGGTTCTTTTTAAAAACTACAACCAACCAACTTACCCTTTGGGATTTAAAAGCTGGTGGCACTTATGAATACCAACTGCAGAATACATGTTCGGTTACAGAAAGCCAATGGAGTACTACAAAAGAGTTTACCACGTTTATTCTTGATAATGAAGAAAGTGTTTACGATTGTAATATAACCCCAGAGTTTGATCTTTCTAATTCAGAACCACTACAAAATATTAGTGCCGGGGAGCAATTTACCGCAGGAGATTTCCCTATTAATGTATTAACCGCAAGTGGTAGCAATGGCTATTTTACAGGCACGGGTTATGTAACCATACCTTATTTAAATAGTATTCGCGTTGGAGTTGAGTTTACCAACATTTTTATTAATACCGACAAAAAATTAGCAGAAGGTACTGTTACTACACTCTACGACCCTACAATGAGCAATATCCTAGATATTGACGAGGCTATTGATACGGTTGAAAATATTGTTGATTCTGTTGGTGAATTTTTTGAAGGAGATACGGATCGCGATGAGATTACGGTAAATTGGACTATTACCAAAGACGACATAAAAGTTGAAGATGGTTATGTCATTATTACCAACCCAAACACAGGTGCTACCAAAACAGAACCTTTGGGCGATGACATGGCTATTACAGATAGCGCAGGCAAAACCTTCTATGTTACCGAAGATGGAGAAATTACCGAAGGTGGTAAAGTAGATGATTACGGATCAATAAACGGATCAAGTGTTACAGGAGTTTCCAATAACGGACAAATAGAAGCGTTGACCGCACCCGGTATAAAGGTGACCTTTAATACAGAAGGATCTTACGGAATGGATATGATGCCTACTGGTACCGGTCTTACTAATATTCAAAATGAGTACACCGTAATCAAAGATGCCACTGGTGCCGACTACCCACTTACCCACCATGCTGTTAAATTACAAGAAAGCACAACAATTGTAGGGGCAATTAGTATTCAGAATAGTGACTATGATGCTGAAGACCTCATATTTAAAAACAAAATAGGCGAAATTATACCTCGTACCATTGAGGGGGATTCTGTTTCCATATCACTATCTGGCAGGCATACATTTGAAAACGAAACTATTTATGCTTTAGTAAATTCAAAAGTAGATTCTACTAAGCAGTTAACCGCTGGTGCCTTTACTCTTTGGCACTTAACCGATAGACCAATAGATGTTGTTCTGGTAGCAGTAGATGGTGCAACTATACCAAGTAACACCTCTAATACTATAACTACAATTTTCGAAAAAGCGGCAACTACCATAAACGTTACACAAGTAAGCACTAGCAATAATGGCGGTAACATTACACTGAATACAGACCTATTAGGTGATGGTATTTTAGAAATTGGCGATAGCCCGTGGTTAACGGCTTATAATAATGAACAAAAAGCCATAATTAGTAACCTAAAGGCGCAGATAGACTATAGCCCTAATAAATATTACCTATTTGTTTTCAATACTAGTTTTAGAACAAGTAAACCTATTGCCGGTTTTATGCCCTTACAGCGACAGTTTGGTTTCTTATTTAATGGAGGTCTTGGGTCTGGTGAAGAAAGTAAAGGTGATTTAGGTATTGTAGCCGCACATGAAATAGGGCATGGTGTGTTTGCATTACAACATCCGTTTACACAATACGGTTCTCCAAGCGAGAATACCGATTTATTAATGGATTATAAGAATAACAAGTTTCTTCTTAATCATATGGAATGGGCACAAATTCACAACCCAGATTTAAAGTTCTATATTTTTCAAGATGAGGAGGATGGACAGAGTACCTTAGTTAGTGTCATTCCTAATGAATTTAAAAACTCTGATGGCACGTCTTATACTTTCATGACATTAAATGGAAGCTATATTACGCTTCCTGACACAGTGAAAAATCTTGTATTTGTTACAGGTTTAGATGAAATAGAGCCGTATAGTAAATACCCAACAGGTGCATTGATAGGTTTCACTTTAGAAGATGAGATCTTTAAAGTAAAAATATCCGGAAATGATCCAACAAACGAAGTATATACCGTAGCTGACTTTAGTTTCAATTACGAAGGTTTCGAATCTCAAAATACCAATCAGCCCTACAATGATATAAACAGACAAAATTATTCAAATGGAGTAATAACTTTTTCTCCCAGGTCAGAAAATAGATTATTGTTAAGAACCCAAGTCACTGACCTGCCTTTTATTGAAAATAGTTTAGTAAATATATTACAAGAGGCTGATAATGAAAAATATACTAGAATATTTGAAGGTACTGTTCTTGCAAGTAAAACTTATTTGTATCAAGAAACCAGTGCTTATGACGCAGGCTATATTGTAAATGAAGAACTAGTAGGTCATATTTTAGGAGAGGGTATTGATTGGAATTCTCATTATCCAGTTATTTCAAAAATTGCTATACTTTACAATTCGTACCCAAATCTTATAAAACAAATTTTTCCTTATCTACCGTTAAAAGATGAAGATACTCATGGTTCATCTATCGAAATAAATGATGCTCACATTCGCTTGAAATCCATTGCCGATGATGAAAATGGCGATTTGACCTTTATCTATTTAGGATTGTTAAATGCAGTACATGGAAATCTTAACAATTGTCTAGAAACACTAAACAGCTTAAATCTTAATTCATTACCTGAACAAGTTGAAAATTGTATAAAAAACCTTTCAGATGATGAGTTAAAGGAAATAAGTGTTGAAAGTAAGATTATTGCGCTAAGTCTGATGTTGGATAATTGGATACTTGATGACGATCAAGAAATAGCTCTAATACGATTAATAAAATTTACAAAAGAAAATGATGTAGATAACTTATTAGATGAATTAAACGCTGTTTCACAAGTAGCTGATGCCGACTATAATCTTCTTAGAAGGCTGGTTTACAAGACAGATAATGATCACACATATTTTCATGAAGACAACTACAAAGAATTAATAAATGTTATTGCAGATTTATGCATAACAAAATCTGCTATGTTTTCTAATGAACTAAGTCTTTTTACATTAGATGACCTATTCGACAGAAATATCAATTTTTATTATCGTTCTTTTTGGAACACCACATTAGCAGAACAAAAATTAACGTGGGACTTTTTCACTGGTCAAGATTTATATTCTTACGACACAAAAACCACTTGGACTTCGCCTAATGAGAGCGATGCACATATCACTGTATATAATGAGCAATATTTAGGAGCTAGAAAAGTTTCAGAAACTGAAAATATTTCGCTAAACCCATATTCTGTAATTTACTTTACAAATAGGTCTAGCCTAAGTATGCTTAATGAATACAACAATGACAACCCAACATTAAGCCCCGCAATTTTAGCCTATTACGCCGATGATGTTGGCGGTACTCAGACCGTTGTAGATGGCATACAGGCTACGGTAGACATTGTAAGTTTAGCAAGTGGCTATGGAGCACTCGCTAAAGCGCCAAGTTTAATTAGGAAAACATTTATAATTTCTGACATGATCGGTTCTGGTGTTAGTTTAACTCAACAAGCGGTAGGTGTTGAAAATTTGAACCCAGAAACGAAAGCTTTTTTAGATGCCTTAAATATACTTACTGCAACCGTAGCTGTTACTGATGTAGGCTCAAGTCTAATAAATATGAAAAATATTTTTGGACAGGTTAAAAACATAGAGAAAGGACTTCCAAGTAAAACTGAGGCCGAAAGCTTTTTAGATGCAGTTATTGCTGCAGAGGGGAAATTAGAAGGAATTAAAGTAAGTAATAAAGTCAAGGAGGCAAAAGTTTGGTTGGCTCAATTCGAAATGGAAGTTGCCCTTGGCAATTTAGATGATTTAAAAATAAAACTTAATACGGCTCGTAATGTAATTGCCTCATTAGAAGATGCGTCTTCTAGTATAACATATGTTCGAAATTTATTGCCTGAAACAAGCAGTTTAGCCTTCGAAAAACTTTTAGAGGAACTTCCACAAGGACGACGAGGAGCGGTTTTTGATAAATTAATTTCCTTTGAAGATGATAATGCAATTATTTCCTTCTTTGAAAATGTAAACGGCAATCACGGTGCACTTTCTGCTTCTGCAAATAAAGTCTATGATAAATTTGCTGATTTAGACGCTGATATCCTAGATGTATGGTATATTATTTACAAAGCCGATGGCAACAAATTTCCCCAAAAACGTTTTGATTTTGACTTCTTAAATGCCAATAAAGGAGCAACACATATTGATGATATCACCAATTACAGCACTACTACTGCAAGGGTGCTCGATGCAATTGATCCAAATTATAATTTAGTAAGAGCTTTAGTAAATAACAGAGGTAACGTACGCAGTAATTTGTTCGCCTTTATGGATGCAAACCCAAATGCTATTTATACAAGAAATTATATAAATGCTTTAGCAGAAGCTGGCTTTCCAATAAAAGCAGCAAATACAAATTGGGCAACGTATTATAGAACACTTGACCCAACTATATTTAACCCCTTTGACGTTCACCACATACTGCCTGTAAATATGTTAGAACTAGTGCCATTACAACTCTATTTTCAATTTTATACGGGTACCAATAAAATTAATTTTAATGCACTTGGTGATGCTAGAAATGCCATACCGTTAGAACGCTATAGTACAGGGGGCGGCAGCCTACTAAACCGGGGTGTACATACAAACCATGCAGATTATGAAGAAGCTCTAAAAGCATGGATTTCGGATAGATGGAATACAATTAACTTGAATGCAATTGAAAGAGATTATTCAGATGCTAAAAAACTAGAATTATTACATGATCAATTAGAAACCCTAACTACTGGAATACAAAAAGGATTGCTAGAACAATCTGTAAAAGGAACTACGAATGTAAATGATTTGTTTGGAGTGCAGGTAAATGGTTTGCCACTAGAGGAAAAATCACAAATGTTAATTAATGCAGTAAACAGCATATTACAGAATTACTAATAATGAAGTATTATCAAATAGAAAGGGGATCAGTTTATTGGCAACTCTACTGTAGCCAAGAAGAAATTGCCCGTTTGCAGTTAGATGTCCATTTATCAAGAAATAGAGAAAGGTGGGAAAACCCTAAACCTATTCAATTGTATGTAGATACTAATGTTCCAGATCATGAACAATTAGACTTTAATAATCCCATTTTGCGTAATACAATGTTATGGTCTAGCGGTGGTGGAAGTCGAAAATGGCATAAAGCTGCTTTTACACCATTTATTATAGGCATGTGTATTAGTTATAAATTATATAAAATATTGAAAAATTTCAATTTAACTAACGAACAGTTTTTAGAATTAGAGATTAAGAACTACCAAAAGCAAACAACGCATAAATATTGGTTATTCTACCCAATAGTTAATTATAGATTTATAGAAATTAAAAAATCTAAATTTAAAAAAATTGGAATCAAAGACAAATCAGATGTAGAAATTGTAGCGTATAATGATTTGGAAGAATATTTTGATAAATCAGAGCCATATATGATGACTCATGAATTCAAACCGCATATTTGGTACGTAAATGAACCTTTTGATTTTTTATTTGACCGTTATAATTACATAGTATCCGAACGTTTAAAAAATGCTATAGAAGCAGCAGGCATGTCAGATGTATATTTCTATGATTTAGATTATGAGGTAATAGTTCCTGAAGAAAAAGAAATTTAAAGTATAAAACACAAGTAGTATGAATAAAAACTACATATATATCATAATATTAATATGCTGCTTTAGCTTACTCTCTAGCGTGCAACTGCATGCTGCCGTGCATGCACCAATAAACGTAGTTTCAACAGACTCATTAGTTACGAAAACAAATGACTCTACCAAGCTTAAAAAAGCAGATGCACAACAAATAGCCCATTTGAAGCAGTTGGCAACTTTACGTTCTACTAGTTTAGTTTCGGAGTCAACCATTTTTAATACACCCAGTGCAGAAGAAGTTACGGTAGTAGAAGAAAAGGTGTTTCGATCTTTCCCTTCATTAGACCAAAAACTAGTAGAAAATAATAATTTCAACATATCGTTTGCCAACCAAGAACCAGAATTTAACCAAGCCTTCATAGAAGAAAATTTTCAACCAGACCCCGCAGTAGAGAAATTAATATCTAATGCAAAAAACGCTATAGACGCTGTTGCCCAACTAGGTAATTTTGTAGATATTATTACAGGTAATGAGCTTTTAGAACTGCCTGTTGGTTTAAAAAAAACAGACCAAACCTCTAACAACTCGGTAGAGCTGGCCATTACCGAAGTAAAATTTACCCCTGGTTATGCCCTGTTAAAAGTTTGGGCGCGTTTAACTATACCCGAAAAAGGTGAACTTATAGAAGATAAGGATGGAAAAAAAGTAGAAAGAACTGTAGACCGTGAACTCTTTTTTGGTGCAGAAAATGTAAAACTGTCTTATGATGGTGGCTTATCGGGCGATATGAAGCTAGTACTCTTAGGCGACACCGCCATACCTATGCAAGGGGATAATTGGCTATTAACTTTAAAAGGAGGTATTGACCTTACTGCAAATACTTTTAACGACAAATCGTTTATAGAATTTGATTGCTCAGATTTAAAAGCAATAAGCCTTGCAGGTGATATAAGAGTATCTAGAAATGTATTGTTGCCCATTGATGAAAATGGTGAATATGTTTGTGGCGATAGCCCAGACAATCAATATACCATGAGCGAGGTCATTAAAAATAAAGAAGTTGTAGATAACAACTGCTATGTAGGTGTTTCCTTTGAAGCATCTGCCGATGGTTGGAACGATATTTTCCTTACCGTTGACCTGCCGCCTTTTGAGGTGGTAGGCCTACAAGGCTGGGGGTTTCATATGAGTAATGTAACTATGGATTTTAGTGATTTACAAAGCTATGAAAACATGGTCATGCCAACATCATACGATCGCAAATACCCGGGCACTGATCGCAAACTATGGCGTGGGTTTTATGCAGAAGAAATAACCGTTAAACTACCTAAGGGTATTGAGAATACAAGTACCAGTAAAAGAGTTGAATTCAGTGCTCAACATTTACTCTTAGATAGCCAAGGTGTTTCAGGCACATTTTCTGCTGAAAATGTATTACAAGCTGGGGAAGGCTCTGCAGGTAAATGGGCTTTTACTATAGAGGATGTAAGTATTTCTTTAGATAGTAATTCATTGACGGGCGGTTCTATAGGTGGCGATATCGCTGTACCTATTTTTGAAGACCCTATGGACTATGATGGGTATATATCTCAAGGTGGCTACGGTTTACAGGTGGGGTTACAAAATAGCTATAAAACTCCTGTTTTTTTGGGTGAAATGCAGTTAGAGCGAAATTCAAGCGTTGCTATTAATGTCTTGGAAGGCAATGTGTACCCTTCGGCAAATTTAACGGGTCAACTGTCTGTTATCGGTAAAGTTGGTCAAGAACCCAATGAAGCACAACCAACTACCGAAGAAGCGGAAGATAGCGGAAACGGATTCTCTTTTAGCGGTATTACCTTTGAGGAGTTAAAGCTAGAAACCGAGCCCGGCAAACAAGCTATAAGCGCAACAAAATTTGAGTTTTCGGGAGACATGAACTTAATGAATTTCCCCGTATCTGTTACCGATCTCTCCCTAATTACTCCAGAAAACCAAGTCGGGCTTTCGTTTGAATTACAAGTAAATTTTGATGATAGCGGTTCATATGCAAATACAAACATGGCTATCTTAGGTAACTTAGAAGATGATAACAATATACAAGAATGGAAATTTGATCGTGTACAAGTAGACGCGATTGATGTGGATTTTACAAAAAGTGGAATACATCTTACCGGAGAACTTGAAATCTTTGAGGACGACCCTACTTACGGCAACGGATTTTCTGGACAATTGATGGTAGATATCACAAAATTAAATTATGAGGTAGAAGCCAAAGCGATGTTTGGCAGTAATGAATTTAGATATTGGTTTGTTGACATCTGGTCTAATGAAAGAGAAAGTGGATCTAGTAAATTACTGATCAATTCTCTTGCCGGCGGGCTATCAAATAGAATGAGAAGAATTACCAATGGTCGTACCACAGACTTTAACCCAAGTAGCACCGTTTACGTACCAGATGAAACTACTGGTTTAGGTTTACGGGCAGGTGTTGGTTTATCTACCAGTAATGAAAGTTCATTTAGCGCAAATGTATTTTTAGAAATGGAGTTTAACGTGCACGGCGGGTTAAATCGTATTGGTTTTACGGGTGAAGGCTCCATGATGACAGGGGAATCTGCTTACACGCCGCCAAACGAAAAGCTTTTGAAAAATAATGAACTTCTTAACAAAGTTTCAGGATTCATTGAAGAAAACGCGGACAAAGCTAAAACATTTATTGAAAAAAATGATTTTCTTGGTTTATCAAAAAATGCCATACCGAAACGTGATGTTGCCACCGCGGGTAGTATAGGAGTTTATGTAGGTATCCAAAAAGATTTTGCCAATGATTCTTTTCATGGAGAATTCGAGGTTTATATTGATCTTGAAGGTATTCGTGGAGGTGGCGTAGACAATTTAGCGGGAAGAGCGGTAATTCATAAAGACCCCCAAGATTGGTATATACATGTAGGTAAACCAGAAACACCTATTTCACTGACTTTTGATGTGAAAGTAGCTGAATTGAATGTGCAGGGCTATTTTATGACGGGTACTGATTTACCTAATGCTGTACCACCACGAGAGGAAGTCATACGCATTTTAGGCCCAGATGTGGCAGATTTAAACCGTCAAGGAAAAGATGGTCAATTTGAAGCGGCAAGAGGTTTTGCCTTTGGTCTTAACTTTTCATACGCATACAACTATAAATACCTGATTTTTTATGCTTATCTAGAATTTGGTGGTGGTTTTGATATCATGCATGCATATTATCCCAATGCAAAATGCGTGGGTAGACCAGGACCAATTGGTAATAACGGTTGGTACTCTATGGGTCAAGTTTATGCCTATCTAGAAGGTGAATTTGGTGTTGAGGTAGATCTAGCATTTGTAAAAGGTAAATTTCCTATTGCATATGCCGGTGTAGCAGCAATGTTAAGAGGGCAGTTTCCTAATCCTATATATTTAAATGGATATGTAGGTATGCGATATGAAATTCTTGGCGGTCTTGTTAAGGGAAATATGCGAATGAAATTTGAGGCAGGTGAAGAGTGTGAGCTAGAAGGTATTTCTGACGCCATAGGTGTGCCCATGATTTCAGATGTTGTACCTAGAAACCAAGATGAAGATGTATCTGTTTATGCTGCCCCACAAGCTGTCTTTACCTATGCAATGAACCAAGACGTTACCGTAAATTTAGATGAAGGAGAACGAACATTTAAAGTTCAGCTTAGAGAGTTTAGTTTAACGTCGGAAGGTGAAACTATTGATGGCGCTTTAGAATGGAATGATGATAGTGATGTGGTAACCTTTAGATCAGAAAAAACCCTCCCTTCTGAAAAGGATGTTGTTGCAATAGTAGAGGTAAGTTTTGATGAAAAAATTAATGGCGGTTATCAGACTTTGCAAAAAGATGGAGAACTTGTAGTTGAACGAAAAGAGATTACTTTCAAAACCAGCAAAGCGCCAGATCATATTCCATGGGAACAAGTTACATATGTTTACCCCGTAAAAGATATGCAAAATTTTTACCCCCAAGAATATACAACCGGGTATGTAAAACCAAGATCTGCTCCCGATTATTTATTTAGTGGCAATTATGAAATGAGAGCCCAATTTGTTTCAAAACTTACTAATGAAGGAGTAAGAACAGAAATGCGATATGATCAACAAAAAGGCATGGTGTTTTTTGATATTCCTGAATTGGTACCCCAATCTGAATATCGTTTAGACCTAATCGTTTACCCACCCGGCCAAGATGCTCCTCCTGGGATATTTGTTCAAGAAGAAGAAACAATATATGATGATGAACCTGTTAACACTAATTGGTACGACCCTGTTACTGATACCCAGACAGAAAGAAACGATGTCAACTCTACCGCTGTTGTTTCCACAAAAAAAGCCTCAGAGCTTCAGCTTAACGATGCAGCGCCTAAATCAATTTTAGACATGGAGTTTAGAACAAGTGAACACAGTACTTTTGGAGATAAAATTAGCAGTTTAAATGCTACAGGGTACTTAACTAATCCTATTTTCTATTTTGATGCAGATGATGAATTGAACGCAAATGCGAGTGTACAGTCAATGTCTATTGAAGTAAGTAATTATGAACCGTTTGAAAAATTTGAAATTGCCAGTGACAGGTACAATCCAAAATCTTTAGTTTATGCTCAAGCGGTCTTAAATGATCCTTATTATAACAATATGATCAAACCTGTAATATATGACCAATCCGGTAATGACCCTATTTATCCAGTAGATGGAATTAATGTTAATAGAGATTCAACTATTCTAGGTGTACCTCCAATAAGATCATTTATAATCTCTCCAAATTTTCTAAATGACTATGAAAACAATGCCGATTCATATTGGGTTAAGAATAGAATACCATTTATGTATAACCTTCCCTATCAGTACAACGAAGATTTTGTGTATTTACGTTCCACTCTTGCGAATAAATACACGGACCCAACAGGGCATCAAGATGTATTTGAAAAATATGATGCATTACTACATAGAAATTTTCCGGCTTTTGGTCCACAATTTGGCAATTATGACGCACACCTAATTTATAGAACACCAGGTGGTCTCTACTCAAAAGCATATAATATCATATATAAAAACGATTAATGTATAATAGAAATTTAAATATCACTCATAGTATTAAGCTCGTTATCGCATTCCTCTTTTTGAGTAGTATACTGTCAGCACAAAAAGATTCTGTTCAAATTGGTGTTCTCGCACAACCCTTTAAGGACAGTATTCTGATTCGTTGGGCCCCTGCAAATCCAAACTTATGGCAAGTGGGCAATAGTAATGGGTATAAAATAACTCGCTTTACGCTTACTAAAGATGGTAATAGACTTGCACGGCCTATTGAAAAAAAATTAACAGAAAATCCAATTCAACCCTGGCCATTATATCAATGGGAGGAAGTTGCAAAGAATAATAACAATGCGGCAGTTTTAGCACAAGCAGTTTTTGGAGAGACCTTTACCACTACCGTACCTGGATCTTCAGTAGACAATGTAATGGCTGTAAGTGATGAAGGGCAGCAACGTTTTACATTTGCCCTATTAGCCGCTGAACAGAGTTTTAAAGCTGCAGTCATGGCAGGTCTAGGTTTTGTGGATAAAGACGTTTTAAGTAATGAGACATATCTTTATAAAATTGAATTAGTGCAACAAAATGATTCACTTTCTAGAATTGACGGAGGGGTATTAACAGGTTTTTCTTATTATGAAAAACTACCTATACCATATGGAGTACGAGCTGATTTTGGAGATCAAGAAGTATCTATACAATGGAATTACGGATTATTAAAAAGGTTTTACTCAAGGTATGTTGTAGAAAGATCTGAAGACGGGATAGTATTTAAAAAACTTGATAAAAAACCTGTGTTCAATGCTCAAACCGATACAGAAGACAACAACAAATCTTTAGTTTTTAGAGATTCCATACAAAATGATAAAGACTACTTTTATCGAATTATTGGCCAAACGGCTTTTGATCAAAACGGACCACCAAGTAAAGTCATTACTGGAACAGGTAAAGAAATTACAAAATTTGCCCCTACAATCGAGCAAAAAACTTTTATTGGTGAAGACGCTGTTAAACTAGAATGGACTTTTGACAATGAACAGGAAAAAACCATTACAGGTTTCGAAGTACAAAGGGCAAATAATGATGATGGTAAATATGAAACTGTTTCTCAACTACTTGCGCCTGAGACAAGGCAATTTACTTATGCCCCACTTCAAATAACCAACTACTTTAAAGTAGTCGCTTTGAGCAGAAATGGTGACCTACGCCCTTCTTTTCCATCATTAGTGCAACCCGTTGATTCTATACCACCACCGCCCCCTATAAATCTTGTTGGAAGCATAGACACCACAGGCTTGGTAAAACTGACTTGGAAAAATAACATTGAACTAGATCTTTTAGGATACCGAGTTTACAGGGCAAATAAAATCAATGATGAGTTTACACAAATTACTAGTGCTGAAATTAAAGAAAACGAATATATAGATACACTATCGTTGAATACATTGAATCGTAAAATTTACTATAGAATTACAGCGGAAGATCAGAGGTATAACACCTCTAAATTCTCAGAAATACTAAGCTTAAGTCTTCCAGATAAACTAGCCCCCTCTCCTTCAGTAATTACTGATTATATGATTACGGCTAACGGTATTTTCATTTCTTGGATACCGAGTAGTAGTAAAGACGTTAGTTCTCATTCCATATTTAGAAAAGATATGAATGAAGAAAAGAGCTTATGGGAAAAACGTTTTGAAACCAAAAGTGACACCACATTTATAGATACTAAAAACTTAAATTCAACACAATATAGTTATACAGTAATTGCTACGGATTCAACAGGTCTTGAAAGTGAACCTGCCAACCCAATAGCTATAAATTGGAAGCAAAGTGCACCTGATATAAATAAAATAAAATTTTCATCTACTGCGAACAGAGAACTACGGTTTATCAATCTTACTTGGAAAGTAAAAAATATGGAAGTCTTAGAATACAAACTGTTTAGAGGTACTTCAGAAAATGATTTAAAACTTTATAAAACTTTGGACGGAGACTCAAAGAGTTACAATGATGTCGATTTAAAAATTAACACCACTTATTATTACGGTCTTCAGCTATTGCTCTCTGGAAATACGCAATCGGCGATAGTAAAAAGTAATGTAAAATATTAGAAACTATGAAACAAATTCTTAAAATTTGTCTTTTAATAGGTTTATTTTGGTATTCCACTAACACTTATGCTCAGGTTAGGTATAATATTGAATATAGAGTTGTTATAAACCCATCTGATGATGCCTTTCCTGACCAAGTAAATCAATTCTTCGGAAACTTTAATTACTCTGCATCAGGTCCAAATTTTGGTAGTACCAAAATAGAAACAGGCGACCGCATAATTACTTCCCCAACTGATATAACATCATACTCATCAAACTCTAGGGGACAATTTGCTAATACCTCAAGAAACTTTACTTATATGCAAACCTCTTGCGGTTTGTCAAGAGACTGGAGTGCCGCTACTAGTATATATGCCACTCGTTTTACAGCTATACGTATTGAATCTTTAGCTACACTAAACGCAGAACTTATGTCTCCACTAAGTGTCGAGGAGCTTTGTAACCCTGTTAGAATTAATGTAACCGGTTGTCAATCATTCTATTCTCTCGAATACACAGATAATATAGCATCGGATAATTGGCGAACTTATACTCCCTATGGACTAAATCAACCTTTCATTGACTTTGATGCATCAACAATAACTGATATTGACCCAACTGTAGGACCAATCTATGTAAGAGCTAGATATACCGAAGGCACTGCTGATATTAATTATTCAGAAGACTATTTAACCCTTGATTTTTTAGCATGCCCTCCTTTTTTGGAAGACATAGAAACCGAAGATACATCCTGTTTTGATGCAAATGATGGTTCAGTTACTTTCAGCTTAGAAGAAAATATTGATGGTGATCAGGAAATCCGATTTTTTATTGTGGAAGGTGAATTACCAAATAGATTACCAACTCAAGAAGATTTAGAAGAAGTAAATCTTGAAGCCATATTTGGGGAATCTGTAGCCGACCCCATATTTAATGAACCAAACCCAACCCCATCGTATGAAATAATGAACCTATCTGGTGGTTCAGGAACAAATTTTGAACTAGATTATTTTGCCGTATATCAAGTATATAATGAAGATGGAACGGTATCAACTGCAGGAATTACAGAGGATACTTTTACCATACGACGACCTTTAGGATTAACTTTACAGGCTACACAAACTTCAACTGCATCTTGTGTGGGAGAAAATAGTATTTATACACTTGTAGCAGACGGCGGATATTATGAAGGTGATACGAGTACCCCGACCGATTACACTTATGAATATAGTATAAACGGAGGCACACCTCAACCTACTTCTGCTACTCTCAGTATTACTGCAACTGATGCGCTTCAAAATATAAGAATTCAGGCTGAATATATTGGTAATACCAATGAATGTAAAAGTGACATCAACCTAAATTCGTTTACAATTCCAGCTGCTTCGCCAGCAATTGTGATAGATGATGACCCACTTCAATCTTCAGCAATACCTCCATCTGCTGCTGGCTTGGACAATGGTTCAATACAAATTTATCTGTCAGAAGGAGTTGGTCCTTTTGACTATGTATTAGAGGAATTCGATGAAAACTCCGATAGCTTTGTTGAAGCACGTATTATAGAAGATATATCTACTACTGATTATACTTTCTCAAATCTAACAGTAGGTAGGTACCGTGTGAGGGTTGCTCCCGCTAATCAAACTACATGTTCAGACACCTCAATAGAGTTTGATCTTATAGCTAATGCTTTACCTACTATTGAAAGTATAACACAGAACCCACCAAGTTGTCAAGGAGAAATTGATGGTAGTATAACAGCAGTGGTCAATGGTGGTGTTGCTCCATTACAATATAGGTGGTATGATTCATTTGGTATTGAGGTACCTGGTCAATATACCACTACGCTAGAAAATTTGGCTGCAGGCACCACCTACTCGTTTAGAGCGATTTCTAACGGCGGTGATTTCAATATTTCCGGTGCATATGCTAGCGCAGTAAATATTTTAGTTTCAGATGCAAGCGATATTCAAATTCTAGATGTTACACCAACCGCCACCAGTTGTTTTGGCAGTTCTGATGGTAGTCTTTTAATATCTGCATCGGGTGCCACAACATATTATTATTCTCTTAATGGAGGTCTAGATTGGACGCTATTACCAGATGATAATATTATACCCAATTTAAGTGGCGGTTATTATGAGTTACTATTAGGAAATAGCGACCAGCCTACCTGTTTTTCAGATGTTTTTACCAACATTCAGATACCTGAACCCGAGATTATTTCAGTGAATTCGACCTCTAACCCAGCAACAACTAATGGTGGTTTTGATGGAAGTATTTCAATTAGTATTTCTGGTGGAACGCCAATTCTACCTCCAATAAGTGACAACCCTTACACTATTACTTGGGAAAAACGAAAAGATGGTACAACAATTGAATTTACAGATACGGACCTTTCCACCCCTTACGAGATAACAGGCTTGGAAGCGGCAACATATATCCCAACTATTTTTGATGCGCGTGGATGTACAACAGACCCGTTAACCCCTATTGAAATTATTGTTGACCAACCAGGAGAATTGTCTATTGAAACTTTATTATCTACAAATAGCTGTAACGGTTTGGATAATGGAACCATATCAGCAACCATACAAGGAACAGGTGACATAGTTTTCGATTTCTTGCTAGAACCAGGCGAATCTACAGAATCTATTGTCTATACAATTACAACAGCAGAGAAAACCGTAATAGCCTCAAATCTTGCATCGGGCATATACGGGCTTCGAATTACAGAAGTAACCACCAATGAGGTTAGAATTACTGAACCCGTTGATTATATAACAATTTCTGAACTTAGTGACATCAACGCTATTGTTACACCCACACCTATTGCCTGTGATGAATTTAATACCGGTATAATCGCTATTACAGATGTTGAAGGAGGTAATGGAAACTATTTATATCAAATCGATGATGGTTTTCCACCACAGACGTTAAACACTTTTTCAAATTTAGCTCCAAGAACTTATTTCGTTACCGTTATAGATAATCTAGGCTGCGAATTCAATACCTCTATTGATATTATTCAAGAAGAAGCTCCTGTATTGAACCCATTGACTACAATAGCTACCAATGCTTCTTCAGAAACAGCGTCGGATGGTTCTATAGTATTGGACTTCGAAGATGATTCAACAGACTATACATACAATTGGGTAGGCACAGGTGTTTCCATTAACAATGTTAAAGATCAAATAGGAATACCAGTCGGTTCTTATCAAGTTACGGTCACAGCATCTGGGAATTGTATATTAGAAGAAGAATTCACCATTTCAGAACAAGACGAATTCTCCATTGCACCATTAACAGGTACACCAACTTTATGTTTTGATAAAAATAACGGCTCTATAACTGCAACTATTGAGGCTACCGGACTTGTAACATACATTTGGAGATTAGAAGATGGTACTGAAATTGAAACCATTCCAGATTCTGATCTACGAGAAATAACACTGGATAATCTTGAAGATGGCGGTTATTATTTAGAAGCTACAAACGAGAATACTACTATTACCAGTGACATATTTTCAATTGACCGTTTACCAGAAATTACTGCCACTATTTTAACTACACGAACTTGTTTTGGTGATAATACTGGAACAATACTGTTTACTGACCCTGTTGGAAGTCCTTCAGGATCTTTCCTATACAGTATTGATAATGGTGCCACCACTCAAACTACACCCTTATTTGAAGATTTACCAGAAGGTATTTATTTTCCTCGATTAAGCACTGTAGAAAATAACAACTGTGATTTTATAACTAATGAAGTAAGAATTTTACCCTCCCCGGACCTTATTTATGATGAACCTAATACTATTATTACAAGAGCAAGTGACCCTGAGGCTAGTGATGGTACTATAAGTGTGGCAATACAAGGCGGCACCCCCCCATATAGTTATGCTATAGATAGCGGTTTACAGCAAAATACTAATGTGTTTAATAATTTATCTGAAGGTACTTATGAAATAACAATTACCGATAGTGCCGGTTGTGTAGAACCAGCGCTTATTGAAGTTACCGCCATAGGACCTTTAACCATATCTAATATTGTACCTAACGATGCGCTATGTAGAAATGAAGCAAATGGAAGTATTACTACTACTGTTACCGGAGAGCCTATATTTTATGAATGGACACTTGCTGATGGTAGCCCAGTACCAGTAAGTAACGGAGTTAACACTCAAAATCTAGAAGGTATTTTGGCGGGTGATTACGTATTAACCGTTACAGATGAGATCACAACCGTAACTTCTGAAGTAATATCCGTAGGGGAACCTGCTACTTCTTTAACCATTTTAGATATTATAACTACAGATGTATCTTGCTTTGATGGCAGCGATGGTAGCATTGAAATACAGGCAGCGGGAGGAACTGGCAATTATACCTATTCTATTAACGGTATAGACTTTCAACCTGAATTAATTTTCGATGGACTAGAAGCTAATAATTATACGGTGACCGTTAGAGATGAGAATTTATGTGAGTTTCAAGAACCTACGTTTGTGGTAATAAATGCATCTTCTGAATTAAATATTGCTGTAACAGAACAAATACCTACAAGTGCAGCAAATGCCTTTGACGGGGCTATTTACATCACGCCCGAAGGTGGTTCTGACAACTACACGTATCTGTGGTCAGGTCCAAATGGCTTTACCTCTAATGAACAAGATATCACCAATCTTGAGGCCGGAACATATAATGTAATTATAACCGATACTAATTTTAATATTAACAATGATGTAGGATGCCAATTTATTTCAGAAGACATTATTGTAACAGAACCAGGACAATTAGTAGCTACTATTAATCAAACAGAATTTATAGCATGTTCAGGAGATGCCTCAGCAGAAATAATAGCAAATGTTCAGGGCGGTGTTCCTCCTTATACCTATCAATGGTATGAAGACGACAATGGTAACGATATTCCTCTTGAAGAAGAATCTGATATTATCAATAATCTAGCTAATGGCACTTATTTTTTAATTGCCACGGATGATAATGGTATTTTTACCGAATCTAACAGAGTTGATGTAACACAGCCCAACCTGTTAGTAATAACTCAAAATAATGTTACGGATATCTTGTGTGCCGGCGAATCTACCGGTGCAATTAGCATACGTGTCTCTGGGGGTACACCACCATACCAATACTATTGGAGCAATAACGAAACCGTACCTGATATAAATGGTCTAGAAGCTGGTGAATATACCATTGAAGTTGAAGATAGTGAAGGCTGTATTGCATCGCAATCTATAGTTGTAGCATCACCCAATGAAGCTGTTGTAATTTCAGATGCTACTGTAACAGATGCTTCGGAATATGAAGCCAATGATGGTAGTATTGCTATTGATGTAACCGGAGGTCAAGAACCTTATACCTACACTTGGATACAATCATCTACCAATATGGTCATAAGTAATGCAGCAACGATTTCTAATCTAACAGCGGACACCTATACTGTTCTTATTTCAGATTTTTATGATTGTGAAATAACCGAAGAATATGAAATATCTCAACCGGATATTATTGAAGAAACAATTTTACAACCTAGTTGTTTTGGTAATTCAGATGCCAGTATAAACTTATTAGTAAATCAAGGTAATGGTGCATTTACATATCTCTGGAATACCGGGCAAACAGAAAACAGCATTGATAATCTATCCGCCGGCAGTTACACTGTGACGGTTACAGGTTTTCAAGACGGACCGGTAACAAGAACATATATCATTGAAAACCCTACGCCTTTAGATATTAATTTAGGCGTTGATAGAGTACTATGTGCAAATCAAACCTTAGAACTAGATGCATCTGTGGATGATGAGACCGTTACGTACTCATGGACTTCGGAAAATGGCTTTACAAGTACGCTACCTAATGTAGAAATTACGGCTACAGGCAACTATACCGTAACACTACAATCTCAATCTGGTTGTACTTCACAGGGCACAATTTATGTTGACGTTAGCACAGATGAAATTAATGCCGAGTTTGCAGTATCTAGTCAAGTTTTCACCAGAGAATCAAGTGTGGCAGTAGACATTAGTTACCCTCTACCTGACGGAATTGAATGGATTCTTCCAATCCAAGCTACAATTGAAACCCAAAACACAGATGAAGTGGAATTCTCATTTGCAGAAGCGGGAGAATACGAGATTACTTTAATTACCACAAGAGGTGAATGTATTGCCCAAAAAACGAAAAAAATATTAGTTCTCGCCAGAGATGGACTAATCTCTGAAGATGATGATAAAAGTGGTCAAAAACTTATCGAAGATTTTCTTGTATATCCTAATCCAAGTAATGGTACATTCTCTGCAGATGTAACACTGACGGAAATTGGTGAAATCAACATAAAAGTATTCAGCTTTGCAAATAATGCTCTCATCGCATCTAAAAGAGACCGTGGAAAAATCTCATATAATATTCCATTTGATTTAACAGGACTACCAGTTGGAGTTTATGCCGTATTAATTGAAACTCCATATGGGCAGACACTAAGAAAAGTAATTATTAATTAAAAGAAAGTGTTCTAATCTTGACAAAGGTTCTTAAAAATGACCCCAAATTAAATAAGTTGACGCAACTAACTCCCGTTCTCCTGGCGCACATTACGCCGTAGGATTTGAGAAAATTTGTACTTACAATTCTTTAGGGCAAGATTGGGAATTGATTTCTTTGAAGACTAGTTGATCAAAACAAGTTTAAGTCTATGACTTATTATTTATAACTGAAAGCATTGTTAGATTAATTTGTAAAAGGAATTACGAATGTAAATGATTTGTTTGGCGTGAAAATTAATGCAAATGCAAATGACTTGGAAAAGAAAAATGCAATTGACGCTATTAACAGATTCTTAAACTAAGATGAATTATGAAGTATTTTGGAATGGGCGAAGGTTCATTAGGTTGGCAATTCTATTGCAGCCAAGAAGAAACTGCTCGTTTACAATTAGATGTCCATTTATTAAGAAATAGAGAAAGATGGGAAAACCCTAAACCTATTCAATTATACGTAGACACTAATGTTCCAGATCATGAACAGTTAGACTTTAATGAACCCATATTACGTAATACCATGTTATGGTCCAGCGGTGGTGGAAGTCGAAAATGGCATAAAGCGGCTTTTACGCCATTTACAAGAGGTATATGTTTAAGTGACGAATTGTTTAAAATTTTAAATGATTTTACTTTAACGGAAGATCAATTCTTAGAATTAAAAGTTAGTAATTATCAAAAAAAGACCGAAAATAAATATTGGTTATTTTATCCTATTAAACAATGGAACTACCCACATCTAAGTATTGAGAATTCAGTATTTAAAAAAGTGAATAAAAATAATAAAGATGACATAACAATCATAAAAGCATTACCATATGATGAATTACTTGAGATAAAAAAAGCCAACCACAAGAATTATATATTTATCCCTTCTGTTTTAAGCTTAAACAAAGGCTATGATTTCTTATATGACGGTTACACGTTTATTGTATCCGAACGATTAAGAAATGCCATAGAAGAAGCTGGCATGACAGATGTTACCTTTTATGATTTGGATTATGAGGTTATCATTAAAAAAGAAAATTGAGGTTTAAAACCCCTGCTTAACCAAACAGAAGAGCATTAACTTACAACAGAGTCCAATTTATAGATGGCTATTTAACCGATATTTCTAGTTTAAATGACTTAGAATATATTTTTGAAGCCCGTAAATTAGGTGCTGGAGGAGAAACCTTTATTAAAGACCAATTTAAAGAGTTGTTTATTGCCAAAACGGATAGAATTTTTAATGCAAACCAAAATTTATGGAAACAATTTGATAGAATAGGCGGAGGAAAAATTGATGATTTAGATGATTTTGAAACTCTAATTAATCATTCATCATTTAATACTAATCATCCTATTTTTAACTTTATTCAATCACAATAAAATGTTTAAACAAAAACGACTAATTAAAACTACTGAACATTATACAGCTAAACATAATATGTGTATTTGCGATGGTTTGATTTGTAATATTGATGATACTACAATTTTAAGCGAATTAAAGAATCAAAAAGAAATATTTTCGTTTGGAGAAGAGTCTGTGATTTCAAAAGACTTAAGAGGAAACTCTCATATATTACACACAACTACAAATAACATTAAAAATCTAAAAAAAATAAATTCTTTTAAATTTCCTTACATCCAATTCTACACTAAAGAAAATCCAAGAAAGTATCTAATTTACAATTACATTACACAACAAACATTATTTGAAACAACAGAGTGGTTAGGTAGGGATATTATAGGAGAACAAATTTTTTCATTCTATCAAGGAGTTGTTACTAGTAGAAGTGTTTTAAATGGAACAATACAATGGCAGTTCAACCTTTCAGAATTAGGTACTTGGCTGTATGATAAAAAAGAAGAACGCCTTTATGAGGTAGATAAATTCATCGGCGTATATAACAATATGCTGTTGGTTTCTTGTTTTTCAGGCGTAATCATTGCCTTAGAACTCCAGACAGGTAAATTATTGCACCAATGGTCTGCGTACCCAGAAAGCTATACAATGGATAGGTTTACCGTTACCGGTATAAACTCTTCGCATTGTAGTCAGCTAGATACAACAAATAATACTTTAGTAGGCTTTAACTTCTTTACGCTTTGGTTAATTGATTTACAAACTACTCAACTTAATATAACAAATTTAAAAGAAGAGTTTGCCAAACACGATTTGCGAACCGTTAAGAGAACCATGGGTTTTGTAATAACCAAAACGCATTACATCATTACTGCCGAAACCACAATCAAAGAACAAATTAACAGAGGTTTAGATTGTTTAATAGCCATAAACAAACAAACCCACACCATAGATTGGAAACACCAATTTGCAGAAAACGAAGCTTTAAAAAGTACAGATATTCCCCAATACTCCAATGAAAAACTTTACCAATTAGACTGGAATAACACATTACATATTTTTGAAAAGAAGAAAAATTACTCATTTGATACACCCGCCAGCTAAAGCGTCATGCTAATGCCCTCAATAGACCGTGCATTAGTGAAATAAAAAGATAGGGTTGAAAACAAAAATAAGCAGTATGAATAAAAACTACATCATCTTAATATTAACGCCAAGCGTACTCGAAATACCGACTTTACCCCTAACCAAATAGAGGCAGATAAGCTACCTAGTTGGAAAATAAAAGCAGTAGAAGGTAAATTAATACATGGTACAGATTTAGGGTTAGACCCAGATGATATTTTAACCAAAAAAGGACAATTTATAAAACTGTTTAACGAAGGTGGTAGTTTAAAAACTGCCTTCAAAACAAACTAGAAAAATGAGCATTTTAAAACAACATAAAAAAATATTTAGCTTAATACAAGTTGAATTAGAAAAGCTAGGCTTTACAGAGTTTTCTTATCGACCTCATAATTATTTATTCGATGCAAAAAAAAATATAGGGGAGATAACTTATTTATTAAGTTTTCATCTAACCTCTAAAAGTATTTCCTTAAGTTATGTTTATGGAGATATCATGATAAACCCAGTAAACAAAATACTAAATCAATTTATACCGGATTTATCAGATAACAATGAGCGAGTTACTTTAACAAATCATGAAAATGGAGGAAACTTAGAAGATTTCAAAAAAATTAACGAACATTTAAAAAGTAATGATACAAGCGTTTATATAGCAGCCATTATAGAACATATTAAAAAAGTAGACCTACCCTTTTTTGCACAATACCCCACTATAGAAACCATTAACCAAGAAATTATTAATAAAGTACCAGAAAATGATTACGCAGATTATATTCATAGTGAAAAAAATTTCAAAGTATTAATAATAATGAAACTATGCAATAATCCAAAATATGATAATTTTAAAAAATGGGCTCTAGACACGTATAACAAAGCCATAAAGGAGGATTTTGACTTATATAAAAATGATTTTAACAACTTAAATACGTTACTAACTTTATTAGACAGTGGCAACTATTTAAAAATAATAGAAAGTGATCATATTGTTTAAGTTGGTTTTTTACTGGACTCCCCCCGCTAGCGCAAGCGTAATCCTTGCATCTTTGACAGTAAGAATTTGAACACGTAACAAAGTTTCAAATTTAATCTATACCTCTCTGTAGTTTTACTGATAAGGAAAGATATCAGAAATCATTTTTTTAAATTTTATTATTGTTTTTCGATAATTTTTATATATTTGTTATCGTTAAACAATAATTAAATTATGAAAAACTATACTAAAGCATTTAAGTTCTTTGTTAACTTGTTAATATTTACAGTAATTATTTCAATTTTAGAAAAGGGTGGGTCATTACTAAAATATTTAAACTCTACGTCAACTATAATATCATCTAATTCTGACTTAATTCTTGTATCATTCAATCTGATATTATTAAGCTATGCACTTTGGCTTCTAATAAAATTCAGAAAAACCATTTATACCTTACATACAGACTCTGTTTTTTCCGCAAAAAACGGATTCAGTTTTACGTCTATCGGTCGAGGTTTATTATTTTACTCAGCCGGTATATTTATTATTAGAGTACTTGAGAATATTCTGAACAAACCTGCAATTAAAGGAGAATCTGTCGCTTATAATTTAGGAAGAGATTTTGGTGCTGCCCTAAGTGATAGAATACCACTTTTAGTAATTGCATTTTTTCTTCTGATTGTTGCCCAATTAATTAAAGAAGGCTATGATTTAAAACAAGAAAACGACTTAACTATATAAAAAGAATACCATGAAAATATTCGGTCTAAAATCACTTTCAGCATTCTTCTATTATATATTTAGAAGTATTTCAATTGTACTCTTGGCTTTTCTAACCTGTATGGAATTTGCTTTTAATACCGATAGATTTACGGTTGAAGACGGTAGATTCGACATGAAAATTCCCCTTATTGGAAGTTCTATACAAGTTGATTATCAGTTTAGCGACATCCTAACCATTACCCTAATTTTAATTTTCGGAATTCTACTGCTCTATTTACTTTCTAACATTTTTAAAACTCTTAAAAAAACGGTCATTTTTAATAAGGGCATCATCAAAAATTTGAAACTCTTAACTATCCTAAATTTAATTATTGGTCCGGTTTTATACTTTCTTATTCATTATCCAATAATGCATAAGACTGAATTTAGAAATATTCACAATCTTATTCTACTGATTATATTTGGAATGATTTCTTTTTTTCTAACATACGTATTTCAAAAGGGCTTTAGCGTACAATCTGAAAACGACTTAACCATATAACCATGAGCATAGTCGTAAATTTAAACACCGTATTAGCAGAGCGAAATTTGAAAAGCAAAGAGCTAGCCGAAATGATCGGTATTACCGAAGCTAACCTTTCTATTTTAAAATCAGGTAAAGCTAAAGCCATTCGTTTTTCTACACTAGAAGCCATTTGTAAAGCTTTAGATTGTCAGCCTGCAGATATTTTAGCATATGAAAAGGAATAAAAAAAGGCTACACTTTTCAGTGTAGCCTTTAAAACTTATAACGTATTCTACTTACTAATCTGCAAGTACAATTACCTTATTATTCTTAAGCTCAATAGTACCACTAGAAATCTGTAATACTGTACTACCGCTAGCATCTTTAGTAAACTTAGAGGCATATTCTTCATCTAAAGAAATATTACCTGAAATCTTAACCTTACCTTCTTGTAACAATGATACAATTGGGGCGTGATCTTTTAACATTTGAAACTCACCATTTATACCTGGTACCGTAACCGAAGTTACTTCGCCTGCAAATAATGTTGCTTC